>Ga0194132_10000214_pt1 | contig 117232 bp, 116 predicted proteins | sample TA2KigOf80mmetaG_FD_148612 | JGI IMG/M metagenome (GOLD analysis project Ga0194132, IMG submission 148612) | Freshwater microbial communities from Lake Tanganyika, Tanzania - TA2015054 Kigoma Offshore 80m | ecosystem: Environmental > Aquatic > Freshwater > Lake | place: Tanzania: Lake... | reverse complement strand
AGGCCCTGCACGTGCGTGCCGAAGATGAGGCCCAAATCGAGGCGGCCATCCGAAGCTACAGGAGGCTTTGGGATTTGATTAACGAGCTGAGGGCGTGCGAGCTGTCGGATTTAAGGCGCCAGGGGCGCGAGCGACGGCGCACAGGGCAGCGGCCGCAGAGTTAAGGAAGATGGGGCTAGGGGTGCGCAAAAACTGCCGTCAGGGTATCTTGCCCTTTGTGATGGAGCAGGGCGAACGAGAAGAGCGAACGGCGCGGGCGGGCTTACCTTTGGTAGTCGAGACGATGCGGGCGCTGGGAGTTCGATGAAGTAGCAGCTTCAGAGTTGCCCGCGGTCCAAGCGCCAGCGGGGCTTTACCCCGGAGCAAAAGCTCGAGGCGATCGTCACGCTGATTGCTGCGGGCGGGGATCGGTTGGAGGACGTGGCGGTGGGGACCATCGAGCACGTGCACCGCGTCCTCAAAGACGAACTGGGAGCCGGGGTCCTGCCGAGCGCGCGCTTTGGCGCCAATGCCGCCTGGTTTCGTATCACTGTCAGTGCGGCTTGACCGCGGAGCGGCGACTCTCCTATAGTCCGGTTATGATCAAAGCCGGTGCCGGACAATCCGATGAATCCTCGACGCAGGTAGCCGTCGAAGCCGCGACTCAGCAAGCCCTAGCGCAGGCCGGCATTGAGCGCGCCGACATGGCGCTGGTCTTCTTTACCGCCGACCACGCTGCACGCCAACAAGAATTGACGGCTGCCCTCAATCGCACCGCACAAACCGAGTCGATTGTCGGCTGCAGCGCCGCCGGCGTGCTCACCGGCGCCTGCGAAATCGAAGGCAGCCGCGGTGTGGCGGTGCTGGTGTTCGCTTCCGACCAATTGATGGCGCGCCCTTTCGTGCTGGCGCCGCTGCGCGACAACGAAGCCCACCTGGGCGACAGCATCGGCGGCTTTCTCAGCAAGAGTCATGAAGAGAACTCGCTGATGATGTTTTTCCCCGACACCTACAACGGCCAGCCGCAAGCCTTGCTGCAAAGTATGGCGAGCAAAGCCGGGTTTCATCCAGTGGTAGGGGCGGGCGCCTCCGAGGGCGGCGGTGCCGGCGCGACCTTCCAACTGTGCGGTGACAAGATCACCAGCAACGCCTTGGCAGGAGTCTATCTCTCAGGAAACTTTCACAGCCAGATTGACATCACTCAGGGTTGCCAGCCGATTACGCCACCGATGACGATTACCAAAGCGGAAAATAATCTGATTTACGAGATCGATCATCGGCCCGCCATCGAGGTGTTTTCCGAACAGCTAAAGGGTCCGCTGGCTCAAGATCTGCGCCGGGCGCTGATGTTCTTGTTCGTCGGCCTGCCCGGCGATCCGGCTGAAAATAGCGTCGCGCCGGGACGCTACCTGGTGCGCAATATCATCGGCCTCGATCCTGACAAGGGAATCGTCGGCGTTGCCGACACCGTGCATGAGGGACAGTCGATGATTTTTGTGTTTCGTGATGGCCAGCGCGCCCGAGATGATCTTGGCCAGATGCTGTTGCGCCAGAAAGAAAATCTCGCCGGTCGCAAACCCGCTTTCGGGGTTTACTTCAATTGCTGTGCTCGCGGCAGCTCGCTCTACGGCATGCCGGGCATCGATTCGGCGTATATTCATCGAACCTTGGGCGACTTCCCGTTGATCGGCATGTTTGGCGGCTACGAGTTGGCGCCCCTCGGCAAAGCCAATCGGCTGTTTGCCTACACGGGTGTGCTAGCGCTAGTTTGCGAGTGAGATTTCCCTCCTTCGGCGCGGTGCCGACCATTTTTACAAAAAGGAGCTCTCGATGCGCTTCAGAGATAAGTCGGTTATCATCACCGGTGGCGGCGGCAAGATCGCCAAAGCTTATGCGATGGCGTTTGGCAAAGAGGGCGCGAAGGTGTCGCTGCCCGATATTGCACCCGCCGATCAGATCGTCAAGGCGATCAAAGATATGGGCGGTACCGCGATCAGCATGGCCTGCGACGTTGCCAACGAGCAGAGCGTCAAAGCGATGGTCGAAAAAACCGTCAAGCAGTTCGGCACCGTCGATGTTCTGATCAATAACGCAGCCTATTTCATGACTGTCTGGAAGGGGCCGTTTTGGGAAATGAGCGTCGAGGAATTCGACAAGGCGATGGCGGTCAACGTGCGCGGCTCGTGGCTGTGTGCCAAAGCCGTTGCGCCGCATATGCAAAAGCAAAAGAGCGGCAAGATCATCAACATCTCATCCAACGTCGCGCTAACAGGGAACCCCAACTACATTCACTACGTGACATCGAAAGGCGCGCTGATCGCGATGACGCGGGCGATGGCAAAGGAGTTGGGCGACTGGAATATCTGCGTGAATACGGTGAGCCCTGGCTTCGTGGTCACCGAAGGCCGCCAAGTGGACCCGGAGTATGAAAAAATCCGCGCCCAGCAGCGCAGCATCAAACGCAGCCAAGTCGAAAACGATTTGGTGGGAACGGTGTTGTTTCTGTCCTCAAACGAAAGCGATTTTATGAGTGGGCAGTTACTCAACGTGGACGGCGGGTTTCATTTTGTCGGGTGAGCAACAGCGTCGCAGGTTTTACTAACCGGGTCGGTTTAGGCGGCTTGGTTAGCGCGTATTTGCTCGTCGATCTCTTCTTTGTGCCGCTCGCGTATGCCCACGCGTGGGTTAAATCGGCGGCACGAAGGCTTGGATACCTTTTTATAAATAATAGCTCGGCTTCGTTTGTTCCTAAACGCTGTGCCTGGACCAGAAGCCAAACAGTAATGCGAGTTCGAACGATACAGGGTTCGCCCACACACACGTCCGGATTGCTTTCAATGCCGGGGGAATTCGTTCCCAAGGTCTCTGGCCACCGGTTGGATTAGTTGGGCCTTTTCCGCGCGCGTGAGGCGGGCGACTAGCTGTTCGATGTCTTCTAGAGTCACGAAGAAACCTTCCTTACGCGGTCAATTATAGCACTTAGCGAAAGATCGGCTACGCCGCCGTTTCCCACTTGTCGACGTCCACCTCCCAACCTTTTGTCTGCGACAAGTCCAACGCGTTACCTTCGAGATCGCGGAAGCGGAATTCGGCGTAGGGCCGAGTCGACGGGCGCGGCGCGATTTTTAGCACACTGCTCAGCTCGGCCATCGTTGCCTGCATGGTGTTCGTCAAAAATCCCACGTGATTGATGCCGTACTTCGCTTCGTGGCCTTCCACTGGGCTGTAGAACGGATGGATCGCTAGATTGGTCTTGCCGTCGCCGCAGAACCGGTTGCCTAGACCCTGTTGGCGGCGCAGGTAGCTCGACGGTACTTCGCGCAGACCGAGCACCTGCGAATAAAATTGCAGCATGACTTCCGGGTCGAGGGCGTTGTAGGCGATGTGGCGGATGCGCGGAAATTTTTTTTCTTTGCTTGTCGGCACGCCGAAGCTCGTCGTCGAGATTGTCACCGGGCGACACTCTGGGTCGTGTAGGCGCAGTTGGCCATGTTGTAGGTCATTCGCTTCTTGAATGATCATGCCGCGCGGGTTGAACTTCAAAAAGCGCGCTTTTGTTGCTTCTAGGTCTTCGACCTGTAAGCCAATGTGATGCAGCCCGTTATTCATCTGCATCTCGCCCAGCGCGGGCCGATTTTTGAAAAATGTCATGTTGTAAAATCCGTCGGTGATGGTGATGTCACCTTCGGACGTGCGGCCCAACTCTTCGGTGCCAAGAAAATGATGATAAAAGTCGACGAGCTTGGCCGGATCATCGGCGAGATAGGCGACGTAACGAAGAGTCGACATGGAAACCTCCGGAGCGGTTGGCGGTTGGCGTCTAGCGTCTGGAGTCTAGTGTCTCCGGAAAAACGCTAAACACTAGACCCTAGACGCAAGACTTTACTTAGTCTCTAATGTTTTGCGTGAACCATTCCAACGGCAGCGGGTGGCCGAGGCCCTTGGCCTTGGCCAAGTTGTACGCCGTGCCGCCGACGGCGGCGAACTGCAAGCCTTGGGTGCCTTGGTTGTTTAGGAAAGTGATCTGCTGGTCGTTGGCGCGGCCCACCCAGCGGCCAGCCATGACATCGGGCACGGTGCCGATGCTGGGGTTATCGATCTCTTGGTGCGGCGATGAGGGGATTTTCTTTTTCTCATCCGGACTGCCGGCGATGAAGCCGAACATGCCGTCGCTACCGGTAACGACTTCTGGAGCGTTGCGGTCGGCCCACAATGTTGACGTGCCGAGCCGCGCCAGCACGTCGGCGCGCTTGAGCACATCGGAACCGGCTTCGTTGTTGCGCACGTTGTTGATGTGCGTGCCCGGTTCAAGCCACTCGGCTTTGATCACCGGCACGAGCGAGTCCGTGGTCAGCGACACGATGTCGGCACCTTTGAGCGCTTTTTCCGGCGAGTCGACGGCGATGAATTCGATATCGAGCTTTTGTGTCATCTCGGCGGCGTAGGCTTCGCGGTTCTTTTTCGTCGGGCTGAAGACGCGCACGACTTCGAGATCGCGCACATGCTTGATTGCTTCGGCATAAGTGCGCGCCATGCCGCCGGAGCCGATCATCGCCATGACTTTGGCATTCTTGCGTGCCAAATATTTCGTGCCCAATCCAGCGCAAGCACCGACGCGCATGTGCTGCAAGTAACCGTCGTTCATGATCGCCAACGGCTCGCCGTTGCGCGTGCTGGTGAGAAAGATCAGACCGCAGTAGCGGCCGCGCTCCATGCAATATTTGTCTTCAACCATGAAGCCGTCCTGATTTTCCCAGGCGAGCATGTCGGACTTCATCCGAATGGCAAAAACGCCGAGCTTGCGCGACGCCCCTTCCATAGTACCCCAGCGATAATAGTGTGGCTCCTGCGGCACATAGAAATCAATGCGCGGCCGGTAACCGGCCTTGAGATCGTTGAGATCGCGATAAGCTTCTTCCATGGCATCGATGCAGGTTTTCATGTCGAGGACCTGCTCGATGTGCTCGTTGGTAAGGAAAATCATGCGGCTGTTCCTTTTTTTGTTTTTTCACGACGAAACACGAAGGGCACGAAGGAAAAATTGATAATGGGTAATGGATAATTGAAAATGTTTTAGAGCTTTACCACGTAAATGTCTTTTTTCGGAACTTCGTTACCTTCGTGTCTTCGTGCTGAAACGCTCTTTCCAGCTCCGCGCCCTCTGCGCCTCTGCGCGAGAAAATTCCGAAATTCCTTCGTTGACACCCGCTTTCAGCGGTTGATATAGCCGTTCATATAACGTTTCCAAGGTGGTCACAATGCTTATTCTGAGTAATGACGATATCGACCATTTGCTGACTGTCGACTTGGCGGTGAGCTCTCTGGAGCAAGCCTACCGGTCGCAAGCGCAGGGCACGGCCGTGAACCGGCCGCGCAGCGATCTTTACTTGCCCGGTGTGCATGAAGGAAGCGTCTATGCTTTCAAGACCATGGAGGGCGGCCTGGTCGAATCGAAGGTCGTCGCACTGCGGCTTAACTCCGACGTGATCAAATGGGAACAGCGCGAAAACAGAGTCGTCAAAGACAAAGTCCCCGCGGCGCCGGGGAACAAGTGGGTCGGCTTGATCCAGTTGTATTCCGCCGAAACCGGCGAGCCGCTGGCGATGTTTCCCGACGGTGTGATTCAAGGGCTGCGCGTCGCGGTGACCAGCGCGCTGGCGGGTAAACACATGGTGCGCAAAGATGCGTCGGTGCTGGCGGTCTTCGGCTCCGGTTGGCAAGCGCGTGCCCATGTGCGGGCGTTTTGCGGTGTGCGCGATATCAAGCGCGTGCAAGCCTACAGTCCGACCAAGGCCAATCGGGAGAAGTTTGCCAAGGAAATGGAAGCGCTCGTCGGCGTGCCGGTGGAACCGATGGTTTCGGCGGAGGCCGCCGCAAATGGAGCGGACATTCTCGTAGCGGCGACCAATGCGATCACCCGTGTCATTTTGCCGGAGTGGATGAAGCCTGGTGTGCATGCGACCTGCGTCAAGATCTCTGAGTTGGGCGATGAGACGTTTCGCAAAGCGAACCGCATCGTGATTCACGCCAAGAACTTCGCGCCCGAGAATTACATCGCCGGCTACGGCGATGAAAAGGTCTGGTGCCACGACCCAGTGGATTTTCTACGCGGTGACAAAAAATCTGTTGCCGAACAGGAGGCCGCGCCCTATTGGATCGACTCGCCGGAGCTGAAAGACGTCATCGGCGGCAAAGTGCCAGGGCGGGGCTCCGATCAGGAAGTGACTTGTTTCATCAACAACATCGGCTTGGGCATACAATTCGCGGCGGTGGGCAACGCGGTGTATCTGGCGGCTAAAGAAAAAGGCGTCGGGCGAGAGATACCGACGGACTGGTTTTTGGAAACGGTGCATCCGTAGAAATTGGCGAGGCATGGAAAATGATCAAGTTTGTTATCGCAGTGGTTCTGACCGCGATCTCGTTTGTGGCGCAGGCTAATGCGTTCGCCCAGGAAAAGTTTCGCGTCGCTAGCGGCGGCTTTTCGACCGCGATTCATGGCGTCGTGTGGGCGGCCTATGAACGGAAGCTGTTTCAAAAGTACGGGCTCGATGGCGAGTATCTGGCGCTGGAAAGCGGCACGCCCGCCATGCAGGCGCTTTTGGCCAACGAAATACAGATCGTTTTTACGACCGGCGCCCTCGGCATCACCGCCAATTTACAAGGCGCGGACACGACGATTATTGCGGGCGGGATCAACTTTATCCCGAACAAGTTGCTGGTTAGGCCGGACATCAAGCGCACCGAAGATCTGAAAGGCAAGCGCATTGCTATCAGCCGCTTCGGCTCGGCGTCGGACTACGCCACTCAGGTCGCCTTGGAGAAACTTGGCGTCAATCCAAAAGACGTGACGATCGTCCAGGTCGGCGGCAACGCAACGCGATTGGCCGCTCTGGCAAACAATACGATTCAGGCGACCTTGTTGGCGGAACCCTTGACGACCATCGGTGCCAGGCAATTTAAGCTCAACTCGCTGATCGATCTCGCAGAAAGCGGTGTGCCGTTTCCGCAGAATTGTTTTCTAGTGCGCCGCGGCTACCTGGAGGCCAATCGCGCTAAAATCGTCAACGCGATGAAGGCGATCATCGAAGGATATTTTCTGCTGAAGAACGACAAAGGGTTGGCGCTGCAGCTGATAAAAAATACAACCGCGTGGGCGAGGAAGACGCCAGTATTGGCTACGATTACTATCTCGCCAAATACGGTGACGGCGTGATGGTGATGCCAGACAGGAAGGGTATAGAGTTCATTCTGGGCCAGGTGGCGAAAGACAATCCCAAAGCGAAAGGCCAAACGCCAGAGAGCTTGCGGCTGTTAGACGGCAGCGTACTGGACGAAATCCGCAAAAGCGGATTCATCGACAAATTCAAGAAGTGAAGGATCGGAGGCTTAACCGCGAAAAGCGCAAAAGGGGCAAAAAGGAATTCGGATGTTGGGGCGCGATTCATCGCGCCCGTCCGAGACCGAAGAACCGCATTGACGCTGAACCATGAACTTTGAACGGAGAGTTTTATGCCCGGAGTTTTAGACGCCGACACCCACATCGCTGAGTCGGAGGCGATGTGGCAATTCATCGACAAAGAAATGTATCCGCGCCGGCCGGTGCTGGCGCGCATTCCTGACGACACTTGGTACGCTGAGCGCAACGCCTTTTGGTTGATCGACGGTGAGATATTTCCCAAGCCGGCCGGCAAGGCGAGCTTTAGCTTGATCACGCCATCGGCGCAGAAAAAGGAGTCGGGCCGCGGTGATATTCATCTCGCGGTGCGCGAGCTGACCGATCCGGCGGCGCGGCTGCGCGACATGGACAAGATCGGTGTCGACGTGCAGGTGATCTATCCGACGTTGTTTCTCGTCCACCTCACCGACGACCCGCAGCTCGATGTCGCGCTCTGCCGCGCCTACAACCGCTTCGTCGCGCAGGCCTGCGCCAAGGCGCCGGACCGGCTCAAGTGGGCGGTGATTTTACCGCTGCGCGATCCCGAGGCGTCGCTGGCAGAGATGAAATGGGCCAAAGAGCAGGGTGCGGTGGGCGTGTTCTTTCGCGGTATGGAAGGTAATTTGACCCTCGACAATCCATTTCTACATCCCGTCTACGCCCTTGCGGAGAAGCTCGACCTGACGATCTGCATCCACACTGGCTCGGGCAGCCGCCATCTGATGCAGCTCTTCGACGTCGAGCGTAATCATACGTTTGCGCACAACCGGGTGCTGCCGGTGGTGGCGTTCCGCGATTTGGTCGCCAATCGTATTCCCGAAATGTTTCCCAAGCTGCGCTTCGGTTACATCGAAGCGGCGGCGAGCTGGGTGCCGTATATCTGGCACGTCCTGCGCCGCTCGGCCCGTCCCGATTTCAAGACTAAGAATCCGCAGGACTTTTTCCGCGAATATCGCTTTTGGATCGCCTGCGAAGCCGACGAAGAGCTGCCGCATTTGCTCAACTATATTGGCGAGGAGCACATCGTGATCGGCTCGGACTACGGCCACAACGATCCCTCCAAGGAGCCGGAGTTCGTCAAGAATATGCGTGGGCGGGAAGATGTTGCGCCGAAAGTGATAGAGAAGATTCTGTGTGACAATCCGCGTAAGCTCTACGGGTTGACATGACTCATGAGCATATGTGCGCGTTATCGTGAGCGGCGAGGTCTACAAGAGGTGATCCGATGGATCGCAGGGTTCCAAGGACTGGGTTCGTAGTTGCGCTTGTCTTCATGTGCGCTACCCGTCTTCAGGCGGCGCAAACTGACCTGAACAAGCTCACCGTTGGCTATTCGCCGATCTCGGCGGCGACGCTGCCGTTTTTCATCGCCGTCGAGGAGCGGTTGTTTCAAAAGCATGGGCTTGAAGTCGCGCCGGTGTTTTTTGGCGGCTCGCCGTTGATCAACGCGGCGATGATGGCGGGGGAGTTTCCCATCGGGCTCACCGGCGGCGCGGGGATTATTTCCAGCCGGCTTGCGGGCACCGACCTGATGGTCATCGGCTCCTATCTACAAGTCCTCACCATCGACGGCTGGGCGCGCCCGCCGATCAAAACCGTCGACGAGCTAAGAGGCAAAAAAGTTGCGGTGAGCCGTATCGGTGCGTCGACTTATTTTGCCGGGCTCTCAATGCTTGACTCGCGTGGGCTAAAACCGAACGATGTTGCTTTCATTCAAGCCGGCGGTGTCGGCGAGTCCTATATGGCGCTGGTGAACGGCGCGGTGGATGCCGCCATGATCGGTTTTCCCTTTGGCCTGCGTGCGAAACAGGCCGGCTTTCAATTGCTGTTTCGCCCGCCCGACACCGAGTATGGTTTGTTTCCCAACGCGACTATCGCCGCCCGCGAATCCTGGTTGAAAGACCAGCGCAACCGGCGCGTCTGGCTGGGCTTCCTGCGCGCGATGAACGAAGGGCTGGTGCTATCAAAAACCGACGCGGCGGTCAGCAAAAAGGCGCTGCGCAAATATACCCGCGTGCAGGACGAGACGACGCTGCAACATACCTTTGAGTTTTTCCAGCCCTATTTTCCGACCAGCCTGCGCGTCATTGAAAAGGCGATGGCCAACGCGATCAAGTTTCTCGATCATCCCAAGGCGAGGCAGTTGGACCCCAGACAAACCTACGACAACAGCTACGTCGAAGAGGCACTGCGATAGCGGAACTCCGGAGCGCGTTTATGCTGCTCATCACTGATCCCGAAGTGCGCCAGGTGTTGAACATGCGCGATTGCATCGACGCCATGGCGCGGGCCTTTGCTGAAGAGGCGCGCGGCATTGCCGTAAACAAACCGCGCACCCGTTACAAGGTGCCGCCCGCTGTCGACAAGCCTGGCTACATGGCGAACATCATTCCCGGTGCCGTGCCGAGCGCCGGCGTGGCGGCGCTGCGCTACGACTCGACGATTGTGCAGGAGCATGTGGTCGCTGGCAGCAAGCGGCTAGATTTTCCGTCGCCGCTCAAGCGCAGCTGGGGATTTGTCCTGCTCTTCAGCTTGCAAACCGGCGAGCCGCTGGCGCTGATCCACGACTTCAGCATGTCGGCGATCCGCGTCGGAGCGACTACGGGGATTGCCAACCGGGCGCTCGCAAGAACCAACGCCAAAGTCGTCGGCATTTTCGGCTCGGGCAACGAGGCGAGAACGAATCTGGAAGCAATCTGCGCGGTGCGCAGTATCGAAGCGGTCCGCGTCTACAGCCCCAACAAAGAGCACCGTGATCGCTTTGCTGAAGAGATGACCGAGAAGCTGAACGTCGAGGTGCAGCCGGTGACCAGCGCTGAAGCGGTGGTGAGGGGCGCGGATATCGTCATGTGCGCGTCCAATTCCAGCGAACCGGTTTTCAAAGGCGAATGGCTGGAGCCAGGTCAGTTGGTGACAACCATCGTGAATACCGATGGGGTGCACCGGCGCAGCGAAGCGGACGCAACAACGATGACCCGCGCCGATCTGATCGTGCTCAACAACAAAGAAACAGCCATCACCAATCAGCAGCGCGAATTGCTCGATTTGATCGACGGGGAGAAGCTTGGTTGGGATAAGATTTGTGAACTCGGGCAAGTCCTAATCGGGAAACACGCTGGTCGGCAAAACGACCGGCAGATCATCTATTACAAGAGCAACACGGGCGTCGGCATTCAATTCGCAGCCACTGGGGCCTTGATCTATGAAGCGTGCAAAAAACAAGGTTTGGGGCGAGAATTGCCGAGCGAATGGTTTGGCGCCGACATGAGCGAGTGGATGGACAAGGGGTTCATGCCCTCGCCATGAACCGACGCGCCGGAATCGAGTTTCGGCCGTTCTCCCGCAAAAGCGCAGAGGGCGCTAAGCTCGGAAAAATGAGCGTATGTTGAGAACTCGAAAACGTAATTTTCCAACTCGGTGGCTTTGCGCCTTGGCGAGAAATTTGAGAGTAAGATTTTAACCGACTTGTCTGGAGGTGGCGATGAAGATGCGTCTCGGCTGGTTGCGGTTCTTGCTTGTGACGCTCGCCTTCGTGGGTTTTCGAGCGTACGCCCAGGAGCGCGTGGTTATTTCTTACAGCTCGGTGGAGGCGCCCAATGCCAACTGGTATATCGCCCACGATCGCAAGATGTTTCAGAAATACGGCGTCGACGTGGAGTCGATTTACATTCCGAGCTCGAGCACGGTGATGAATGCGCTGATCGGCGGTTCAGTGCGGGCCGGTAACGGCTCCGGCGGCGCCATCGCTGCCGCGGCGGTGGCGGGGGCCAACCTGGTGTCGGTGGCGAGCTTTATCAACACGCTGCCCTATGAATTGGTCGTCCAAGAATCGATCAAGTTACCGGTAGACTTGAAAGGCAAGGCGATCGGTATCGCGCGCATCGGTAGCGCGTCTGACGTGGCAGCGCGGGTGCTGCTCAGGGGATTGGGGTTGGAGCCGGACAAGGATGTGGCGATGGTGCAGAGCGGCAGCGGCGCCGAGCGTGTGGCCGCGTTTCGCGGCGGGCGCATTGCGGGCTTTCCTTCGCCCCCAGGTGTGATCCATCTCGCAAAGGGCATTCCCCACCGCGTCATCATCACCACCGCCCAATTGCCAAAAAGCCTGCCGTTTCCGTACGCTTGTTTGACCACGACTAAGAGCTACCTGGTGAGCAACCGCGAGACCGTCAGGCGCATCCTGATGGCGCTGATCGAAGGCACCCATTTTTTCAAGACGCGCAAAGAGGAAAGCAAGCGGTTGTTGGCCAAGTACGCCAAACAGACTGATGAAGGTTTTCTGGAAGGCTCCTACGTCGGCAACGAGCCGATCTATGAGCGTGTGCCGCTGATGACCCGCGAAGGCATGGAGATACAGATCAAAGAAGCGCTCTTGCGGCGACCGGGGTTTAGTTTGAAATTCGAGGACGTGGTGGATGAAAGCCTGGTCTTGCAGCTGCAAAAGGAAGGCTTCATCGAAAAGCTGTATAAGCAATGAACCATTTGTGTCGTAAGTACGCATCCGAATTGTTGGGAGTCGTCGCGATCCTATTGTTGTGCGCGGGATCGGCGTCGAGTCAGTCGTTGCAGAAAGTCGTCACCGGTTGGAGCTCTCCGTCTGGAAATCAAGCGGTGGTCTGGGTTGCCAAAGATGGCGGCTACTTTCAGCAACAGGGCCTTGACGTCGAGCTGGTTTTCGTCGGCGCGGGTTCGAAGATGATCCAGGCGCTCCTCGCCGGCGATATCAAGATTGCTCAGGTGGGTGGGGCGGCGCCACTCAGTGCGCGCTTGGCCGGCGCCGACATCAAGATCGTCGCCGTCAGCTTCAATACGTTGGCCCTGTCGGTGATGGCGCACAAAGATATCCGAACCATGGCCGATCTGAAGGGCAAGCGCATCGGCGTTTCACGTTACGGTAGCAATACCGATTTCGGTATCCGCTATCTGTTGCGTAAGCACGGCTTGGTGCCGGACAAAGACGTGGCGATCCTGCAATTGGGAGATGCGATTGCGAGCTTTGCGGGTTTGCAAGCTGGAACCGTACAGGCCAGCATCATTTCCTATCCGACGATTTCTCTGGCAAAGCGGGCAGGGTTCAGAGAAATCGCTGACATTGCATCGGACGCAAGTTTTGAGTACCCCGGGTCGAGCATCGTGGTCACCGAGCGGACTTTGCTGAGTCAGGCGGATCTGGTTCGGCGTTTCTTGGCAGCCTATGTGCAGGCGATCGGCCGCTTCAAAAGCGACGAGCCCTTTACCAAACAAGTAATCGCGCAGCGTTTGCGTATTCACGATGCCGCGATAGTTGACGAGTCCTATCGATACGCTGCCCAGAGACTGCCCAAAATGCCCTACCCAACAGCGAATGGCATGCGCATGGGGTTGGAGAGCCTTGGCAGCGACCCGAGGGTCAAGAGCATTCGCGCGGAAGACTTTTATGACGACACTATCCTGCGCGGCTTGGAACGCGACGGAGTTCTGAAACAGCTTTATCGTTAGGCGACCGATGCTGATTCTCCGCCCCGAAGAAGTTGAAGGGCTGCTGTCGATGGCCGAAGCCGTCGGCGCGGTGGAAAAAGCGTTTGCCGACTGGGGCAAGCATGCTGCAATCAATTTGACGCGGCGTCGGCTCCATTTCGGCGACGCACGGTTAAATACCATGCCGGCGGCGCTGCCCTCGCGGCAGACCATCGGCTTGCGTATTCAGAGCGAGATTCTCGCCGTCAATGGCGGCGTCCAGACCTATCCATCGCGCAGTCCACTCGTCGACGTGCTGTTCGATACCAAGACCGCGGCCCCCGTGGCAATGATCCTTTCCTCGACCCAGCGCGGATTGACCCAAGAAGGGGTGGCGCTGAGGACTTCGGATCTCATGACCTGTGCGATCAGCGCCGTGGGGACGAAGTGGATGAGCCGCCCGGATTCGAGCGAATTGCTGCTGCTTGGTTCTGGCAAGCAAGCGCGCAATCATTTGCTGGCGATACGGGCCATTCGCAGGTTGCGTCGCGTTTATGTGTTCAGTCCGACGAAAGCGAACCGCGAGAAGTTCGCCAATGAAATGGCTGAAGCGCTAAAGCTCGATATCGTAGCGGTCAATGCCGTCAACGAAGCCATGCCGCGCGCCGACATAGTCGTGGCCGCCACCAACACGAATGTGCCGGCGTTTGACGGAGTATCACTTCCCGAGGGCGTCCATGTGACTTCGATCGTCGGCAGCAACGTGGGCATGGTCCAGGCTGGGGTGATCGCGCAAAAACGGCGCGAGCTCGACGACGCGACGCTAAAACATGCCGCGGTTATCGGCATCGCATCGCGTGAGTTGGCAGTCCAAGACCAGCAGGGCGATATTTACGATCAAGTGCAGGCAGGTCTATTGAAATGGGAGGATGTGGCTGAGCTCCGCGAAATCGTCGGCGCGCAAAGGAAGGGGCGATCGAACGCGACGGACATTACCGTATTTAAAAATAACGGCGGCCAGGGCATTGCCGAGTTGGCGATTGCCGATTTGATTCTCACGCGCGCCCGGGAGAAGAAACTTGGGGTGGAGATTAGGTGGGGAGAGGGGTATTAGGCGAGCTGCGCTCGCCGTTCAAAGTTCCAGGTTCAAAGTTCAGGGTCGGAAGACAGAAACCCTAAAACAGTTTTAAGCTTTCGGAGGGAAGATGCTACGTATCCGTGGGTGTTTTTCGCTGTCAATCTTGCTGGTTTCTCTGCTATTCTGCGGCAATTCGTCGGCGCAGCTTAGCAAGCTGCGCGCCGCCTACTCCGCGGAAAGCTCCTGGTCGCTGGCGACGTGGATGGCCTATGAAGGCGGGCACTTCAAAAAATATGGCCTTGATGTCGATTTGGTTCTCATCCGCAGCGCCGCGACGATCACCGCGGCGCTGATCGCGGGTGAGACGCCGATGATCCAGCTTGGCGGCAACGGCACGATCCAAGCCGCGCTGCAGGGTGCGGACACGGTTAATTTATTGACCCTCGTGCCGCTTATTCCGCAGAGCCTGGTGGTCACGCCCGATATCAAGACGGCCGACGATCTGCGCGGCAAGCGGCTGGGCGTCAGCCGCTTCGGCGCGCTGAGCGATCTGGTGATTCGCCGTTATCTGCGCAAGCTTGGCCTCGATCCGGCGAAAGACGTCACCATCGTGCAGATCGGCGGGATTCCGGAGCTGGTAACGGCGATGAAAGCCGGAGCCATCTCCGGGGGCTCGATCTCACCACCGGCGCTGACGGTCGCTAAGAAAACCGGCTTCAAAGAGTTGTCAGATTTTGAAAGCCTCGATTACAAATATCCCGCCGTCGCGATTGCCTCGACCAAATCGTTCATCGCGCGCAACCGCGCCACGGCGCTTAACTTTATTCGCGGTGAGATCGAGGGCATCCATGCGATTCGCAGTCAGAAGGCCACGGCGATCAACGTGCTCAGGAAATACATGCGCATCAGCGACGCCGACGTGCTCGAAGAGGGCTATCAATATGCCGCGCGCTTTTTTCAGCCCAAGCCCTATCCGACGCTCGACGAAGTCAGAGCGGTGCTGGACGAGTACAGCAAAATGCCCCAGGCGGCCAATGCCAAACCGGAGAACTTTATCGACTTGAGCTTGCTACGTGAGCTGGAGAAGGAAAAGTTCTTCGACAGGTTGAGGTGAAGAATATTCGGAATGCCTCGCGCAAAGGCGCAAAGGACGCCAAGGATAATTATTTTCTTTGCGGCCTTTGCGCCTTTGCGCGAGGTGTTCTTAAATCCTAATTCAATGCGTACAACGTTTTGGCGTTGTCGCAGAGAATCTTTTCTTTGATCTTCGCGTCGACGCCTTCCATGCGCTGAAATTCATTCAACGCCGTCACTGCGCTGGATGGATCGGTGTGGCCGTAGTCGGTGCCGATCACCAGGCGATTCTCGCCGGCATAGGTGATCACATAGGGCACGTCGTCGTTGGTTTGGCAGGTAACGAAAATATTGTGCTCTTCGAAAACATTTTTCGGAAAACTCCGGCCTTGAACTTTATAGCGGATGGCCGCTTCGCGGGCCAGCCAGGGCACCCACTGCGATGACGCCTCGATGAAGCCCCAGCGGAGTTTGGGAAAAGTTTCATGCATGTGGCTCATGATGACATCGAAGCATGCCGTCACTGTGGGCACACGGAACTGCGCGAAGCGGCCCGCCGGCGCCAGGCGATAAAGATCGGCGTTCTCCGGGTTGCCGTTAGCGATGTGCACGGCGATGGAGAGATCGAGATCGCTCGCGGTTTGGTAAATCGGGTAGAAGCTTGGATCGGACAAGTGCCGCTCGCCTTCCAACGGCCGCATGCAGACGGCGACGCCGCCATTGTCTTTGGCGAATTTGACTTCTTCCACCGCCGCGTCGATATCCATCACCGGCACCACAGCAGAGTAAAAGAGCCGGCCATGGCTTTTTCTCCAGATATCGGCAAGCCAGCGGTTCCAACTGCGGCACAGCGCGACTTCCACCTTGGGCCGGGTCGTGATCTGCTCGATCCAGAAAGTGTTGTGCAGCACCTGAATGTCGATACCCAGCTCGTCCATATGCTTGAGGCGGAGCTCGACGTCGTCGAGTTGGCGCGCCGCCTGCGGCGTTTCGAAATTGCGCCCAGCGCGCTCGGCCAAGGCATGGAGCTCGCGCTCGTTCAAAGTCGGAAAGCGAAAGCCGGCGATTTTATCGTCGATCACCCAGTATTGCCGGGTGGCGTCTTCGGGAGTGGAAAATAATTTGGGCCGGTACTTGCGCTCGGATTCGTCGAGGTAGTCCCAGGTGTGCTCGGTCTCAATCACGTGAGCGTCAGCATCGATGACCGCAAAGCGTTTGTCCATGCGCGATTCCCTCCTTGATAGCCGTCTTTGGGCTCGACGTTAGTGCAGGGGGGATCGGCTGTCAAGAAAAATGCCAAAACGGCAAGTGACGACTCCGGGACGCGAATAAACGCCGGTCAGTTTTTTTGCAAAATCGGTTGACCTTACAGGCCGGGTCTTGTAAAAACCGTGAGTCCGTCGGTGTCCGCCATGAATCCGGGAAAACCTACGCGCCAGCCGCGCTCGAAGCCCGAGGGCATTTCCTATAGAGCGCTGCTCCTGCTTAGCTTAAGTTGTCTTTCGCTATTGTGTTTCACCGTGCCAGCGAATTTGCTGCCGGAGGACATTTCCGTCGCCAATCTCGCACGCACGAGTGAGCAGCGCATTGCCATCAAGGTCGATCGCAGCGAAGGCTTGATGGCTGTGCTGCAGCGCCACGGGGTTGAGCTTTCATTGGCGCAGCAGTTGATCGGGAAAATTTGGTGGGCGGTGAACTTCAAGGATGCTCCAGCGGTTCAACGATTCGATCTCGTGGTCGGCGGCGCCGAGAGGCGCGTTCGGGCACTGGAATTTTTTTCACAGGAGCACGCCGTGCTGGCCACCGCGATCGCTGACGGTTGGCACATCGAACGGCGGCGCATCGAGGAGATTGAGGCGAGCCGCACCGTGCGCGGCAGAGTGGTGCGGGACTTCGCGGGTAGCGTCAGAACCGCGGGTTTGCCGGAGGAGTTGATTTTGCAGCTAGTCGAAATTTTCGAGCGCGATGCCGATCTGCTCACCCAGAGCCGGCGCGGCGACGAATTTGCGGTGACTTTTGAAGAGCGGATCTATGAAGACGGCAGGCGCGTCAGCGGGCGCATTATCGCAGCGGCGTTAGTCGTGGGCCGGCGGCCGATGACGGCCTTTTATTTTCGCGATTTGTTGGGCAGCGGCGGCTACTATGATTCGCGCGGAGTGTCCTTACGCCGCGCGTTCCTAGACTCCCCGGTGAAATACGAACGAATTTCTTCCACCTTTGACCTCGCGCGGCCGGATCCATTGACCGGCGTTGAGCGGCCGCATGAAGCGATCGATTACGTTGCGGTGGAGGGAACTGCGGTGCACGCCATCGGTCCCGGTGTGGTCGAGTACGTCGGATCGCAGGGCAGCTATGGCAACCTGGTGCGCATCAAGCACGGCGGCGGCTACGCGTCGGCGTACGCGCATTTGTCATTGGCGTCGGATCATATTGCCGAGGGTACCAAGGTCGAAGCCGGCGAAGTGATTGGCTACGTCGGTCAAACCGGATACGCCACGGGGCCGCACTTGCATTTCGAATTCTCACGTAACGACGAGCGCATCGATTCTCTCGCCTTTGACATTCCCACTCCCGTGCTGACGCGCAAGGACTTAAAGCGATTCCAAGAAGAGCGTGATACCCTTGTCGCGCTGCTCCGACCTAAAGAAGCCAAGCCGGTGGCGATGGCCGCTGCCTCGACTACTAATCGGCGGCGATAGGATTCTGACAGAGTAAAAGGGCGGGAAAGAGTTCCCGCCCTTCGTTCAGTCGGGCTGCGAACTTACTTTAGATTCTTCGCGAAAAATTCGGTGGTGCGCTCCCAGGCTGACTTGGAGCAATCGGCGTTGTAGTTGGGGCCTTTTTCGTTGAAGAAGGCGTGGCCGGCGTCGTACCAATGGGACTCAAAGGGCACCTTACCTTCGCGTAGCTTGCCTTCGAGCGCGCGCCCCGCTTCCGGCGTAAATGACTGATCTTTTTCCGCCAAGTGGAGCTGCAGCGGCGTGGTGATGGTTTTGACGTCGCCGGCTTGTTCCGGCGGAAAGCCGTACCACGATGAACAGGCGTTGGCTTCTTTCACATACATGGCTGACAGCACGGTAAGCGCGCCGCCCATGCAGAAGCCGACCACGCCGACTTTGCCGCCTGACTGTTTCAAATATTGCACGGCGCCGCGCACGTCCTGGGTCGCGGCATCGCCGAAGTTTAGATTGGTCATCATGTGCTTCGCTTCCGCTACGTCGAGCGCGACTTTGCCTTTGTACAAGTCGGGCACCAAGGTACGGTAGCCGAGCGCGGCGAAGCGGTCGCCGACGCTTTTGATCTGATCGTTGAGCCCCCACCACTCTTGAATAACCACGACCGCGGGCGCGTTAGGATTGCCCGCTGGCGTTGTCAGGTAGCCGTTGGTGTCGCTGCCATCCGGCCGTTTGAACGTGACCATCTGTCCCATGGTATACCTCCGTTAGATTGGTAAAAGTTTTTTAGTGTATTGCGGCGTATCAAGTCAACGAGGTTTGTTAAATTCGCTTGACAGGCCGTTAGCCCATCGGCATAGGATCGAGCGCTTGAACAACGGAGGGCCCAAGCGATGAAAAGCGCCTACGGATTGAAAGTTCCTGAACCGGCTGCCGAGCTGACGCGTGTCGGTCCGGGCACGCCCTGCGGTGAGTTGATGCGCCGCTATTGGCAGCCAGCGTGCCTCTCCAGTGATTTGCAGGAGCTGCCGAAAATGGTGCGCCTCCTCGGCGAAGATTTGATCGCCTTTCGCGACGGTCAAGGGCGCGCCGGTTTGTTGTTTTTTCGCTGCAGCCATCGCGGTGCGTCGCTCGAATACGGCCGCGTCGAAGAACGCGGTCTGCGCTGCTGCTACCACGGTTGGCTCTACGATGTTGAAGGCAACGTGCTGGAGATGCCGCTTGAGCCGGCGCACAACCCGTTTCTCAAACAGATACAACATCCCGCCTATCCGGTGCGTGAGCACGGCGGGCTTGTCTTCGCCTATATGGGACCGCTCGACAAGATGCCCGAGTTTCCCATCTACGATGTTTGGCAAAACCAAGGCGGCAGGCTCACCGCGCGCATGGGGCCGCGCATCGGCGGTCCGGTGAATTGCAACTGGCTGCAAGCGGAAGAAAATTTGATGGATGCGCTGCATACGTTCTGGCTGCACACCCTGCATAGCGCGCCGCAATTTCCCTCGCGCGCTTATGGCATTCCACCCGACGAATTAAAATATGAGGAAACTTCAATGGGCATGCGCTTCGTGCTCAACCGCAAGTTGGAAACCGGCCAATGGTGGGAACTGATTTGGGAGATGATCATGCCGCTCAACATCCACCTGGTCTATACCGACGAGCCCAAGACCGAGCGCGTGCAGGCGGTCACCTGGTGCGTGCCCGTTGACGATGAGCACCAGCTGGGCGCGAGCATTCGTTGGATTCCCGATAGCGGATACAACCAAACTGCCGGCCGCGAACAGCTAAGCCCGGCCGGCCGCAAGAATGTGAGCTATGAGTACACGCAGCGCCACCCTGACGACAAAGAGGCGGTGGAAGGGCAGGGGCCGATCGCGCTGCACGGCCTGGAACATCTGGTTTCGTCGGACAGAGGCGTGGTGATGTTTCGGTCGATGCTGCGCAAGGCGGTTCAATCTGTGCAGCGCGGCGAGGATCCGAAAGGTATTCTGCGCGATGCCGCGGCGGCCGCACGGGTAGCGACCACGGCAGGTAGTGTCGTGCGTGCAGCCTAGACGATTTTCACGGGCACAGGCGCACCTTCAGCGAGTCGCGTTGACCAACTCTTGCGGTGCTCCGCTCGGGCCGCCGACCGCGGCATCGTAGTTGCGCTTGGTGTAATCCGCGACCAGTGTGACGATGCGGCTGAGCATTGCGTTGTCCTGTCCGCCCACGGTGACGGCGCCGCTCCAGCTGGCGGCGCGCTGAAGAAACTCCGGCTCGGCGATGAGCTTGCCCGATGCCTTGTCGGTGTATTTGATCTTCATGAGCACGGCAGAACTGCCGGCCAGCGGCCCGGCCCAAAATCTCGCCGCGCCGCCGATGAATTTGATGTGCTCGATTCTTGGCTCGATAACTATCGTCCGCACCGAAGGGCTTTGCGGGGCTTTGCGATTCCAGCCCGCGACGATCGGGGTGATGTCGGTATCGAAGTATTCTTGGATCTTCGCCGCCGCTTTCAGGTTTGCCTCATGATCGGAATAGCTGTCGCTCAGGGCGACACGCTGCAGCTCAAAGCTTCCGAACGCTGAGAGCCTTTCGGCCGGAGCGGGGTTGTGGACCGTGGACGGCTTGATGTAGGTTGTTGCGCAACCGGCGAGCGGTAACATTGCAACGAGAACGAGGCCAAGATAGCGCTTATACTTCAATGCGTTTTCTCCTTCGAAACTAACCTCTCGGGGCGAGGGTCCGTCGCCCTATCAGAACCTCGAAGTTGGGAGCGATTCCTGTAGCATTTACACGATGTCAGGAAGAGGAAGCAATCACCCCGCCGAAAATTGTCGATGGCCTTCGATCCGCGCGATAATCTCACGCCGGGCGTCGGCCGCCAACTCAGTAGGAACTTGGGCGCTGCTGCGGTGCCAACGCTGGAGCCATTCGGGGCCCAATAGTCTTGGTCTAAGCGGATGGAGCCCAGCGCCGTCGGCTCGATTGAAAGCGACGGTGGTTTCCGTTTTAGGACCGGTGCCGATGCCCTGCGCAACGAAGAAGCCAGCGCTCAATAGCGCGGCGCGTACAAGTGTCGAGGCGGAGTAGGTGTAAAGCTCGGTATTTTTTCCGGCGCATTGGCGAAAAATTTTGGCGAAGATTGTGCCCGTCCACAGCTGGTTGTCGCTCTTGTAAGAAAACGGATCGTAGAAGATCAAATCGGGTGGTTCTGCTGACGCTATGGAGTCGGAGAAATCGCCGGCGATCAATTCCCAAAGTAATTGCCCGTTGTCGTGTGTCCATCTGCCGTGCCCCAGGAGCGCCGCCGGGGCGCTGTGCCAAAGGTGCGGAAAGTTGCCGGAATGTTTGAGTGCCAGCTTTAGCGGATCGCAATCCTGCTCGAAGCTAAACAATCTGACGGCGCGCAGCGCGTCAACCGCGCCCTGATTTTCGAAGCAGTGCACGACCGCCATCGCATTGGTGGCCGCGCCAAGTCCGACGTCCCAGATGATCAGCTCCCGATCCACCAGCCCTGGGTCAGTTAAGCGCTGCGCCAGCGCCGATTGCTCGATGTATAGCGTGTTTGCTTCTTCGCTTGGCGGGGTGACCGAATGCATGACTTCGCCGGAGCTTTTTTGCTTGATGCTGAAGAATCCCTGCGGCGATTTGTAGATTTCGTAATCGCCTAAGCTCGGTGTTTTTGCGGTCTTGGGTTTGCGCGGCGTGCGCGTTGGATGGTCGCCATCGGTTAGCAGTAACTCGCTGGTTTTGCTGCGATAGAATGCGGCGAAGTCGCCGCGCAGAATGCTCGCGCGCATGTCGCTCATGAGCCGGTGATAGAAAGTCAGGTTGTGCTGCCCCAGCAGATGCCAGCCGAGAACTTCATCAGTCTTGATCAGGTGATGCAGGTAGGCGCGCGAGTAGTGGCGGCAAGTCAGACAGCGGCAATCGTGATCGAGCGATTGGTCGCTCAGCCGATAGACGGTGCGGCGCAGCTGCAACTTGCCGCGCGAAGTGAAGGCCACGCCACGCTGCGCCAGTTGCGATGGTATGATGCAGTCGAACATGTCGATGCCTCTGTGGACGCATTCGAGCAGATCGCTGGGCGTGCCGACGCCCATGAGATAGCGCGGCAGCTGTTTCGGCAATTCGCTAGTGACCAACTCGGTCATCTCATAGCACTGGCTGGCGGTTTCGCCGACCGCGAGACCGCCAATGGCCAAGCCATCGAACGGCAGTTGGCGCAAAGCGGCGACACTCTGTCGGCGCAGATCGGCATGGCAAGCGCCTTGAATTATGCCGAACAGCGCTTGGTCAGGATTGCTGCGCGCGCGCAAACTACGTTCCGCCCAGCGACGGGTAAGCTCCATTGCCGCTTTCGCGTGCGCGTGGGACGCGGTGGAGGGGATGCACTGGTCGAGGACCATCATGATATCGCTGCCCATGGCTTGCTGTATGGCGATGCTCGACTCGGGCGATAGCATGTGAGTCTTGCCGTCCACGTAGCTTCGAAAGCGCGCGCCGCTTTCGTCCATCTGGCGCGCGTGGGGCAGAGAAAAAATTTGATAGCCTCCCGAGTCGGTGAGCACCGGCCCATCCCAGTTCATGAAACGGTGAATGCCGCCGAATTTTTCGAAAACCTCACGGCCAGGGCGAAGCAACAAGTGATAGGTGTTGGCGAGCAGTATCTGACTGCCGGTTTGCTTCAGCGTGTCGACGGTCTGGCCTTTGACGGTGGCTTGCGTCGCCACGGGCATGAAAACCGGCGTTTCAATGACACCATGTGCGGTGTGCAAAGTGCCGGCGCGCGCGTCGGATAGGGAGGACTCTTTTTCAAGGGTAAATTGCAAAATTCGATTTTCACCACGAAGGCGCGAAGATCACGAAGGTAAGAAAAGAAACAAGCAAAATATTTTTTCCGGACTGCGTGTCCTTCGTGGTGATTCTTTCAGTGGGCCGATTTTTTTCGTCCGCTCGGTTTGTCCAGCGCTTCGCCCCAACGCGATAAAAAAGTCGTAACGAAGCCGTGCTCATGGGCCGATTCCACCGCCAGTGGCGCGAGTGCCAGCGCCACGGCGAGCGCAATATGATACCCGATCGACCGCGACGCCAGGGCGCGCCGATAGGCGGGATGGGCGCGGTTGATCCACACAGTCGATTCGACCAGGCGGCCCATTTCCGGATCGTCGGGGCGATCGTCAAATTGAATGTCGAGCCCGTAATGGGCCGGCCGGCGGGGTCCGGACTGGCCGGTGAGCATGATCGAATTGCCATTGGCATCGGGTTGCAGTGAAGACGTCGTTTGTTTTGCCGGCGGGAGAGGGGCCGAATTACCGGTGGTGCTGCCACCACTTGGTGGTGGTGTGCTGCCGTAGCTTTCTGCCTGTTCCATAACAGACGCGGCAACTAGACTCGCGCCGTCAAGAATTTTCGCCCCGGTGCCGAGCGGTAAACGTTTTTGCCCCCCCGGCGCGCTGTTCAACCAGGGAGGCGAGCAACGGGAAGTCCAGCGCCAAATCTTCGAGCACTTGGGCAAGATCGCGCTGCAGCGGCCGCACTTCTTTCGGCGGCGCTTCTTCGACACTGCCGCGCTCGTCGCCCCAGGCGCCGAGCTGGCGCGCCACCGCTTCTTGAATCGCTTTGCGAAAACCCAGGTAAGTCGCGCCACGCGGGCCGACGCGGATGAAATCGCCTTTGTTCAGTGTCAAGCAGGCCGCCAGGTCGGGCACTTCGATCAGGCCGCCGACGCGCTCGGGTGTCGATGGTGTCATGCCGAGCCAATCCCAGCCGCGGCGAATCACTTTGCCGTAGGTGCTGATCGCCAAACCGCGCCGCTCCTCCGGCAGAGCCGCATCGTCACGCAGCAAATAGCCAAAAGCCGAAGGCTTGCGCTTGCGCATCAGACGAATTTCCAACGGCGCTTGTAGCGGCGCTTGCCAGGGTTGTTTTTCCAGTGTTCGGCCGTTGATCGCGATCGCGATGCCTTTCGGATAGTGGGGCGCGAGGGATTGATCGAAAGCTGGATCGAGCAACGGTTGAAAGTGGCGGCGCAGCGTTCCTTCCAAGAAACCGGGATCGAGCAGCGGCGACAGCGCGTTATCAACGGTCAAACGCACGGCGGTGCCGCGCTCGGCGACCATGCCGGGCGCCGGCGTCCACTTCCATGGCGCGCGGTGGCGTGAAGCCATGTGCCAGGTGGTGGCCACATGGTTTGCACCCCGCCGGGTTTCCGTGAGCACCTCCTCGCAGACGAGCAAGCCCAGCTTGATGCCCACGCCGGCAAAGCCGATGCCTTCGCCGCGGGTCTTGGTGCTCGAGGCGATGTCATGGTAGCGCGCCAGGTCGCGCCGCTGCATGCCCGAGCCGTTGTCGATGGCGGTCATCGTGCGCTGCGCGGTATCGCAATCGAAACGAATCTGCGTCGCCCCTGAGTCGAGCGAGTTGGCGACAATTTCGGTAAGGATGGTCTCCTCGATGGAGCCGGGATAGGCGTCGCGCAGGTCCTCAAGCAAGTGGCGGAGATCGACGCGGGTCTCACCCATGGCGATACTCGATGACGGAAACATTCATGGCCATGGGCCATGAATGGCTTATCGGGCGCGCCATTTCAAGGCAGTGGAACTTGCAGGAAATATGCGAATCGTTATCAGCGGTTCGAAGGGAAAAAAAGCCGGTCTAAAACGCCGGCCAGCCACTGGCCGACAACCATCATCACCACGAACATGATCACGGCCGGAGAGCCCGTGCTCAGGGACGCTAGCGCGGGCCCAGGGCAAAAGCCGGCGACGCCCCAACCGACGCCGAAAATGATCGCGCCGGCAACCACGCGCCCATCGACTCGAATATTGCTGGGGAAATAGAAACGGTCGGCAATGAAAGGTTGTCCCAGACGCGTGACCAATGGAAAAAGCGGCAGGGTGACCCCGAGGGCGCCGCCCATGACGAATAGTAAAGTCGCATCCCAGCGGCCGGTCACGTCGAGAAAGGCCACCACCCGAGTTGGATCGGTCATCTTGCCGAGTGACAGTCCAAAGCCGAATAAGACGCCCGCAATAAAAATACTCACGATAACCTGCTTAATAAGAAATATGGCGCCGCAGATAGACTGTAATCATCGCGACAATCATGAACGTCAGGGTCTCGACTAAAGAACGCTTCGAGCGGCGCGCCAATCCGCAAACGCCGTGCCCCGACGTGCAACCCGAGCCCAACTTGGTGCCAAAGCCAACCAAGAGGCCCGCGAGCAGCAGCGGAATCCGTTCGGCCTGCAGCTGCATGGGTGGGGTGCCACGCAAAAAGGTGTAAAGGTGGGCACCGACGACGATGCCGAGTACGAATGTAAATCGCCAAAGCTTTTCGCGTTTCGAGCGGTGGCTAAAGATGCCGTCGAGTATGCCGGAGACACCGGCGATACGGCCGTGGAATGCGAGCAAGATGACGGAAGCGAAACCAATCATCGCTCCGCCAATCAGCGCGGCGGTGATATTGACGTCGGCCATGGGCTTGGTAGGGGAGAGACCCTCTTTAAGATTTTCCTTTAGCTTTAGCCTTCGCTTCGTCGATCGCCGGTTGCACTTTTTTTCTGAGCCCAGGGTTCAGCTGAAATGCCTTTTGAAAATCGCCTTCGGCGTCTTTGTCCTTGCCTTGGTGGATGCGCATGACGCCACGGTAGATATAGGCTTCGGCGTTGTTCGGCTGCAGGCGAAGGACCTCACTGAAATCGCGGGCGGCGTAGTCGAACTTTTCCAACTGCAGATAGGCGAGGGCACGATTAAACGGCGCTTCGGGGTCCTTGGGGTTGAGCCGGATCGCTTCGCTATAGTCTTCGATGGCGGCTTCGCGCTTGCCGGTTCGCGATTTGACTAGCCCGCGATTGTAGTAGGCTTCGGCATGCTTTGGGTTTAGGCGCAGGGTGTCATCGAAGTCGCGAATGGCATTGTCATATTTGTTTGAATCGGCGTGGGCGATGCCGCGGTTGTAGTAGGCATCGACCAGTTTGCCGTCGAGCCGGATCGCTTCGTCATAGTCTTTGATCGCGTCGTCTTTTTTATTCAGGGCGAGCAAACAATTCGCCCGGTTGTAGCGGGCATCGGCGTCTTTGGGGTTGACGCGCAGCGCTTCACTGTAATCCTTGAACGCGTCTTCGTAGCGGCGCGCGTCGAAGTGCAAGCTGGCGCGGTTGACGTAGCTGCGCCCGTCGTCGGGCGCGAGCTTGATCGCCGCGTCGTAATCTTTGATTGCCAGCGCATCGCGCTTGAGGCGGCGATGAGCGTTGCCGCGATTGTAAAAAGCCTCGGCATCTTTAGGGTTTAACCGAATCGCTTCGCTGTAGTCTTTGGCCGCGGCTTCGTTTTGGCCAAGATCGTAGTAAGCGTTGCCGCGATTGAAATAGGCTTCCGCCATTTTTGGGTAGGTCTTGATGACATTGTCATAGAGAACGATCGCTTCTTTGATCTTGCCGGCATCGTGCAATTCGAGGGCTACTTTGAGCGGCTCTTCGACTTGCGCGGCGGTTGCCGGAGAAAGCGCAAAGAGCACGGCGCTCAGGGCACTGCAAAGTCGTGAGCCGGGAGCGCGGAGCCAACCGCGAAGGGTCGGCAGAAACCGTACGTTGGTTTTGGCCATTATTTCTTTACCGTCGCCGCGATTGTCAGCATGGAGTCGAGCTTGTCTTTCAGGGATGGGTCGAGCTCGGCGGCTTTCTTGAAATCTTGCTGCGCGCCATCGCGATTTTCCTGGCGCAGCTTGACCATGCCGCGGTTGGCGTAGATCTTGGCATTCTTGCCGTCGAGCTTGAGCGCTTCATCGTAGTCCTTCAGCGCGAGATCGAATTTCCCCAGGAGCGTCTGGCTGTTAGCCCGATTGTTATAAGTCTCAGGGTTCTTTGGGTTGAGCTTGATCGCTTCACTGTAGTCTTGGACCGCCAGCTCCTGTTTGCCCAAACGGCGGTGCGCCAGACCACGGGCATCGTACGTGTCTGCGTCTTTCGGATTCAGTTTGATGCCCATGTTGAAGTCGGCAATCGCTTTTTCAAATTGCGCCAGCTTGGCGTAAACCGAACCGCGGCTGTTGTAGGCTTCGATGAATTTGTTGTTGCGCTTGATCGCTTCATCATAGTCTTTGAGGGCGGTTTGATACTGCTTGGCGGAGGCGTAGGCAGTGGCGCGGTAATAGTAGGCGTCGGTCAAATCGGGGTTGAGCCGCAAGGCTTCGTCGTAGTCTTTGGTCGCCTGAAACGTCTCGCCGAGCTTGGCGTAGGCGGTGCCGCGGGCGAGATAGGCTGCCGCCGCTTTGGCGTCGGCTTTGATCGCTCGGTCATAGGCGGCGATGGCTTCTTTGAGTTTGCCAGCTTTGTGATGCTTGACGCCCTCGTTGAAAGCGTTTTGCGCTTCGGCGGCGAACAGCAGCGCGCACCATGCCATGGCCGGAAAAAAAACGCTCCAGAAAATGCTCTTGGTTGCTTTCATGGTCTCGAAAATGTTTAACCCATGCGACTATCAATGTCCATCCTGGTTGGCTCCGCGCCGCCGCCGCGGTGCCGGTATTTCCCTAGACAAACCGGCAAAAAAGGCATAAGAATCGGGTATTAAACAATGATCCACAGGAGGACCTCCCTATGACCACGCCGGCTGCGGTGAAACGTACCGCGGAACAGGTATTAGGTAATGATAAGATCGTCTCCTCCGACTCCCACATCATGGAGCCGGAAGACCTTTGGACCAAAAACTTGACCCCGAGCCTGCGCGCCAAGTATCCGAAATTTCCCCCGCGCAACGCAGTCGGTGAGAAGCCCGGCGGCTACGACCCGAAGGCGCGTTTGGATGAAATGGCGGTTGACGGCGTCAGCGCGGAAGTGCTTTATGCAACCTTTGGGTTGCGCTTGTTCTGTCTGGAAGACGCCGAGCTGCAAGAGGCCTGCTTTCAGATCGCCAACGATTGGATGATGGATTACTGCAAAGGGGCGCCGGGCCGTTTATTCGGCATCCCGAACATCTCGATGTACAACATCCCCAACGCCATCAAAGAGCTGGAGCGCTGCAAAAAGAACGGCATGATTGGCTGCATGATCTGGCAAGTGCCGCCGGAAAATTTGCCGTTTACCAGTGACTATTACAATCCATTCTGGGAAGCGGCCTCGGAGCTCGACATGCCGGTCAACGTGCACATCTTGACCGGTTTCAACTACAGCCGTTTCGATCGTCACGGCTTGGACACTTACCGGATGACCGTCAACCAGAAACTCACCGACGCGGCGAACACGCTATTCGATTTCGTCTTCGGTGGGCCGTTGGCCAAATTTCCGAAGCTCAAGATCGTTTACGTTGAAAATGAAGTGGCGTGGATTCCTTTCCATGCCCACGAGTGGGACAAGTACTACGTCCGCCACAGCCACAAGGCGCCGCTGCCGTACATGAAGAAGCTGCCGAGCGAATATATCAAAGACCAAGTCTACGCGACCTTTTTTAGCGACCCGGCGGGCGGCCGCATGATGGACTGGTTCGGCGAAGACAATTTCATGTGGTCGAGCGACTACCCGCATGCCGCCTCGACCTGGCCGCATTCGCGCCAGGTGATCGCGGACGAGCTCGGTCATTTGCCGAAACCGATCATCGACAAAGTGGTGCGGCAAAACGTGCTCGATCTTTATCATCTAAAGGTTGACGGGGTTAACGCCTAAAGAAATTAAATTCTAGAGAGGAGATACTCATGCAAGCAGCCAAAAAACTCGCGCCGACGGAAAAACCGAAGTCGCAAAAGTTCTCGCTGAGAACGCCTTATATGAAACAGGGCCGCATCACTCAGCTTGTCGCCGAGACTGAGAATATGTGGATTCACACCAAGATTAATTATGAAGGCGGTGAAAACGAGATCCACAGCCACCTTGACGAAGATCATTCCTTCATCGTTCTCGAAGGCCAGATGAGCGTCTTCGATGAAAACGGCAACGAGATGAAGCTGGAGAAATATCAGGGCGTGATGATTCCCAAAGGCGCTTATTATCGCTATCACAACACCGGCAAGGAAAACCTCGTCGTGATCCGGGTTGGCGCTGGCATCAAAGGCCAACCGCAGGGCGGCGTCGAAATGCGTATCCGCCCGGATGGCAAGCCGTTATTGGCGGACTCGGCGGAAAACAAGACCGTGCCGCCGATCGAAGATAACCGTTTCTTCGCGGACTCGGCTGGATAGACAGCGAGTCGGGCCCAAACCGTATGTGCGCAATCACCGGCCACTGAGCAATCAGTGGCCGGCGTCGTTTTGAGGAGGCGTTATGGCGCAAGAAGTACGACCGATGCCGGAAGAAATGCCGCGCGAACTATGGCGCGGCTATGTGCCGACCAGCAAGCCTTGGCAAGGCAGGGTTAGTGAAATTTTTGTCGCGCCGGAGTCGGCTGCACCGATGGTTTCCTTGCCGAGCGTGCGTGCCTTTAAAGATCGCGGGCTGGAAGGGGACCGCTTTTTTCGCGACTCGTGGAACGCCGTCAACCGGCCGGACAAATCGGTGAGTCTAATCGAAGACGAGGTCTTGGAGCTGGCGGCTAACGAGCTTGGCGTGGCAAAGATCGGCATTCTGACGCGGCGCAATATCGTCACCCGGGGCGTGCCGCTGATCGAGCTGCTGGACCGCGAGTTCACTGTCGGTGACGTGCGCATGCGCGGCATCCGGTTGTTCGAACCCTGCGGCCATCTTGTCGCGGTCACCAAGCTGCCCGGCATTTTCAAAGCATTGGAACACCGCAGCGGCCTCAAAGCCGAGGTCTTGAGCGACGGCACCATTCGCACCGGCGCGGCGATCATGCTAGAGCAGGGGCTGCGCGCATCGTTGATTCAAGCGACGTTTTAAGCCAAGAGCAATTTTGACTGCACCACGAAGACGCAAAGAGCACGAAGTTCGGAAAGAAAGTAGACTCTTTTCTTCTCTCGTGGTGAACGAGTATTTACGCGGCTAGTAGGGTCGCACGATATGCAATTTGGACTTCATCTTCCGGCGTCGAGCGCCACGGTCAAGGCCGACGAGCTAGTGCGCTTTGCACAGCAAGCCGAAGCTTTGGGTTTCTATTGTTTGACGGTCGCCGATCATGTGATCGTGCCGACCAACATTTCTGTGCCCTATCCCTACACTGTCGACGGCAAGTATCCCGGCACGGGCTACCACCTTGAGACCCTGATGACGATGGGCTTTCTCGCCGGCGCGACGCAGAAAATTCGCTTCATCACCAGCGTCATGATCTTGCCGTATCGTAGCCCGATCGTCACCGCGAAGATGCTCGCCAGCCTCGATGTGCTTTCTAATGGGCGCGTCATCGTCGGCGCCGGCGTCGGCTGGATGAAGGAAGAATTCGAAAACTTGCAAGCGCCCGAGTACAGCGAGCGCGGCAAAGTGACGGACGAGTACATTCGAGCCTTTCGCGAATTGTGGAGTGCTGAGCGGCCGACATTTAAAGGTAAGTTCGTTAATTTCTCGAATCTGATTTTTCTCCCTAAGCCGGTGCAGAAGCCAGGGATTCCGATCTGGATTGGCGGCCATAGCAAGGCGGCGTTGAAACGCGCGGGAAGACTTGGCGACGGCTGGCATCCGATCGGCGGCGTGCCGACGATTCCGCTTGAACCGGAAGATGTCAAAAAGGACTGGCAGGTGATGGCCGAAGCCGCGCACCAGGCCGGTCGCGATCCGAAGACGCTTCGCGTCGCCCTCAAAGGTTCGTTGTTCGACAAGGAATTGAAAATTGCCGACCGACGCCGCCGCTTCATGGGCAGCGCCGACGACATTGCCGGCGACATCGTCGCCTATCGTGACGCCGGCGTCGACACGATGATCTTCGACGTGCGCCAACCCGATTCCAAAGCTACGTTGGAGCGCATGGAGTGGATGGCGAAAGACGTGTTGACGAAAGTTAAATAGTCGAACCTGTTTTGGGTTCTGGGTTTTGGGTTTAACTCGAAACTCGTAACTCGAAACCCAAAACTCCGAGGACAGAGCGCGTGCGCTTCTACATAAATATCTTAACGACCTACTTCCCTGACATCGATCCACCCTACGATGTCTACTATCAACAAATTCTTGAGCAGATCGAGCTGGCCGAAGAATTGGGCTGGGAATGCTTCATGTTCAACGAACATCACTTCCTCGGCTATGGGGGTTTGGTGGCAAATCCCGCGGTGCTTCTTTCGACAGCGGCGGCGCGGACGAAAAAGATTCGCTTGGGACCGTGCATCGCGATCTTGCCGCTGCGCCATCCGCTGCACACGGCGGAAGACTATGCCATGGTCGATGCGATCTCGGGTGGCCGGCTTGAGTTTGGCATCGGCTCGGGCAACACCGAGATGGATTATCGTGTCTTTGGTGTGACGCGCGAGAATGACCGTGAGTTAGCTGCGGAAGCGCTCGAAGTGATTCTCAAAGTCTGGGGCAGTGAGAAGGCGAGCCACAAAGGAAAATTTTGGCAGTTCGAAGAGCTGACGTTGTATCCCCGGCCCGTGCAACAACCCCATCCGCCCATCTGGGTCGCCGGCACTTCGATGGCGGGTTTGGGTTGGGCTGGGCGGCAGGGCTACAACATTATGACGGTTGGCCATCCCCACCCGCCTGAGAAAGTGGGGCCCGGCGTCGACGCGTGGAAAGCCGGACTGAAGGAGGCAGGGTTAAACGTCAGCGCGCGCCACTGTCAATTTCACGTGCGCACCCATGTGAACGAAAGCGCCGCGCACGGCAAAGAAATCGGCATGGCAGCGGTGACGCGCTACGATGAGATATCGCGTATCGGCCGTCGCTCCCTGACGGCGCCGCCGGCGCAGTACGACTGGGACATGATGCTCGCCACCGGCCGTAATAATTACGGCAATCCGGATCAGGTGATCCAAGGCATTCACAACGCCGCCAAGCATTACTACTTCGACACGTTAACTGTTACCTTCAACTATGGCGGTATCCCGCATGAAGAAATCAAGAAGTCGATGCGGCTGTTTGCCAAAGAAGTGATGCCGGCGTGGCGCTGAGCCGCCTTTCGGCGGTGTTTCGGGTTCCGGGTTCGCGAGCCGGAAAGAAAGCTGTTGCAAGTTTATTTACTTCCATGGCAACCCGGAACCCCAGACACTGCCAAGTCGCTAGCTCTCTGCCCGCAATGCCTCCAGCGCCGGCCGTTGGAAAATCCCCCAGCAGCCGAACACGCCCAAGGCAACGGTGATCGCCGTGGCGCTGGCCGTTATGGCCGCCATCGGAAGCGCCGCGACGACGGACACGGTGCCGAAGAAAAAATAGCTCAGCCCCCAGGTTGCTAGCGTTGCCAAGAGCGCGCCGGCGAAACAGGCGATCAAACTCAGGCACAGGTACTCGGCGACGATGACGGTGGCGATTTGGCGGCGCGGCGCGCCCAGGGTCTTGAGCAGAATGCTCTCGCGCAGCCGCTGCGAGCGGCGGCTCAAAATGGCGCTGGTGAGGACCGCGATGCCCGTCATGACCGTGAACAGGGCGACAAAGCGGATCGCGCTTGTAACGCGGCCCAAGATCGACTCCAGTGTGTCCAAGACCAAAGTCAGATCGATCACCGAGACGTTGGGAAAGCGCTCGACTACGGCGCGTTGAATTTTCGCCGAGAGTTCTTTGCTGTTGGCGCGCGTGACCATGGCGTGAAACTGCGGCGCTTGTTCGAGCACGCCGGCGGGGAAGACGACGAAGAAATTGGGTTGAATGCGCTGCCAATCGACTTCGCGAACGCTCGCGATTTGGGTGTCGAGCGGCACGCCTTGAAGGTCGAATTGCAGAGTATCTCCCAAGCCGACTTTTAACGTCTCGGCGATACCTTTTTCGATGGAAACGGGAATCGGCTGCTGTTCGATCGTGGCCTGCCCATGCCATTTACCTGAAATAAGTTTTTCGCTCTCCCAAAGCCGGTCGCGGTAGGTCGAGCGGTATTCGCGGCGCATGACCCAGGCCGGAATTACTTGCATCTTGTCGGCGCGGATCTCTTCGACGCTCCGCCCCTTGATGGCCGTCAAGCGTGTGGTCACAATCGGTACCGCTTCAAAACGGGGAATCCCGAAGGATTGGAATAACGCGGCAAGCTCCTTGCGTTGATCGCTCTGCACGTCGAACAGCACGAGATTGGCGTCGCCTTTGACGCCCCGTTCTTCCACCTGATGGAGCAGCATGGCGCGCGCGTTGTAGAGCGTCGCCAACAAAAATGTTCCCAGGCCGATGGCGAGCATGACGGCGACGGTTTGATTGTTCGGCCGGTGCAGGTTGGCGAGGCCCTGGCGCCAAGCAAACGGCCAGGTGCGCGGCACGATTTTGCGCAGCACCCGAGCCAGCCCCCAGGCGAGCGCAGTCAGAACCGCGAAGGAAGCGAGCACCCCGGCGGTGAACCACAGCGCGTGGAGCCAGCGGTGAGTGGTTAAATAGGCGAACGCGAAGATCAGCGATATGATCACGGCGCAAATAAGCCACACTATTGGGTCGCGCAGACTGCGGTGGTTTTCCACCGCGGCGCGCAGCGCCAGGGCCGGCGATATTTTTCGTAGGCTCAAAAGCGGCAAGAGCGCGAAGGCGACGGCGGTGGTCAGGCCCATGACGATGCCGAAACTGATAACATAGGGACTGAAGACTGCCGTCGACAGGCGCACCGGCAAGAGGTCTTTAAACGCCAGCGGAACGACGACTTGCAGCCCGACGCCGAGGGCTGCGCCGAGGGCGCAGCCGAGCAGCGCGGCGAACACGCTCTGAATCAAAAACACCGCGACGGCACAAGAACTACTTGAGCTGGATCGTTCTGAAAGCGCATACCAAGAACAACGCCGGGAACGTTACTTTGCGCTCGGCCGATCCACGGGATCCGCCCGACATCAACTTTCGCTACTTTGATGAAGGTAGCGACCGCGCCGGCGAGGATCTCGATGCGGTCGTGGAAGGCATCAAGTTTGTCCGCGGTATGACGGCCGATCTAAAAAACCAAGGCGCGATTGTTCAAGAAGAGTTGCCGGGTGAACGAGTTCGCAGCGATGAAGAACTGCGTGACTTCGTGCGCAACAACGCTTGGGGGCACCACGCTTCTTGCACCTGTCCGATCGGCGCGCGTGAAACCGGCGGCGTGCTCACCAGCGACTTTCGCGTCCATGGCACGCAAGGCCTGCGGGTCGTAGACGCATCGGTGTTTCCGCGCATCCCGGGGTTTTTCATCGTCAGTGCTGTCTACATGATCGGCGAGAAGGCGGCGGATGTGATTCTTGCCGAACATCCGGCGCGATGAGTTCTATTCCACCGGAGCTGTTCGCCCTGGCGAACGCCTTTCTGTTCGCCTTGCACAATGTCTTTACCAAAAAGGCATTGCCCCATTCCAATCCGGCAACTGGGGTGATCTTCGGATTGCTGATCAATATTGTTTTCCTCTGGACAATGGCGTTGATCATCGTGCCGATCGCACAGATTGCGTTAGCGACGACTTGGATCTTCATGCTTGTTGGATTATTCCAGCCAGGGTTGACCCGTTTACTCACCTATAAGGGCATCAATACGTTGGGCGTGGCGATTACCGACCCGATCCGCGCCAGCACGCCGTTGTTCAGCGCGATTTTGGCGATTATTTTTCTCGGCGAGCAGGTGACGCTGCCGATTGTCGTCGCCACGTTGATGATCATCGCCGGCATTACACTGCTCTCCTGGCGCACTGGCTCGATGAAACTCCTGGGTTCGGCGATGTTTCTCTGGTATCCGATCGGCGCTTCGGCGTTAGCAGGCGCCTCACAGGTGGTGCGCAAATTTGGCTTGGCCTCGGTGGCCCATCCGTTCTTGGCCGCGGCGGTCACCGCGACTTCATCGCTCGTCATCTCGTTGATCGTCATGGGGTACGTCGAGAAAACCCAGGAGACCTGGAAAGTGAACCGGCAATGCTTCTGGTGGTTTGTCGCCGCCGGCATCACGATCAGCCTCGGCATGACCTGCATCTACTATGCGCTCGACCTTGGCAAAGTGTCGGCGGTGATTCCGGTCAGCAGCACCGGGCCGCTATTCTCTTTGCTGCTGACCTGGTTGTTTCTGCGCGACGTCGAGCGGGTCACGCCGCGCATCGTCATCAGCGCATTGATGATCGTCGGCGGCGTGGCGCTGATCAGCCTATGGAAATAATGTTCGGGTAGTTTAACCGCAGAGAACGCAAAGAACGCAAAATAGCACGGGCGGCCGGTTGGTTGCCCGCGGATGTGAGCGTAGGGGTGCGATGGACGCGCCCGCTTCCCCTTAGCGCAATCGCGCCAGATAATGCCCGAGATCTTGGATGTCGCTGTCGCTGAGCTCCGACATCACGTCGGCCATCGAGGTGTCGTAGGCGCGCCGGCTGTTGTTCTTGTACTCGCGCAAAGCCTTGACGAGATAGTCTTCGCGCTGGCCAGCGAGGCGCGGCGCGTTTTTTTCACCGGAGAAATCTTGATTGTGGCAGAAGTTGCAGCGGTGCTGTGCGATCAGCGCGCGCGCTTTTGTGCTTCGTCCAACGTCGGGTGCCTCTGCTAGCGGCCGTGGTGCCGGCAGCTTCGAGAGCGCATCGGCCATGCGCTGCAAATGATCGTCGCTAGTGCCTTTCAACATCTCGTTCATTGGCTCGTGCACGCGCATGCGCTCGCGGTACATCAATAGCTGAACTGACAGATAAAAAGCCGGCTGGCCGCCAAGCGAAGGGGTTTCCGGTAGCAGCGATGTGCCGTTTGCGCCATGGCAGGCTGTGCACGGCGCGAGTTGATCTTCGATGGTGGCAGCGGAAGCGAATTTTTCGACGGCAAGAGGGAAAATTAGAGGAAGTGCCGACAGGGCGATTAGCCGTAACCCCCCTTTGGAAAAGGGGGGTGGGGGGGATTTTCTTAAGCGCACAGAGAGAAAATCCCCCTCAATCCCCCATTTTCAAAGGGGGCAACTCCGGCGCTTTCGTAAGTTCCCCGCAACGGCATTGCCAGTCTTGATCGTTAAAGTATTACCGGCTTGCCGTGCGCATGCCAGTGTAGGTCACGCGATACACCGCGCCGGCATAGTCGTCCGAGATCAGCATGGATCCATCTTTCATGAACTGGACGTCCACCGGCCGGCCCCAGTATTCGTTGTTTTGGAGAAAGCCGGTGATGAACGGCTGCACTGATTTCACGCTGCCGTCGACGTTCAACTTGGCGACCACGATGTCGCCGCCGACTTTCCTGGTGCGGTTCCACGAGCCGTGGCGCGCGATGAACGCGGCATTGCGATATTCGGCGGGAAACATCGATCCGGTGTAAAAGCGCATGCCGAGCGCGGCGCTATGCGGGCCGAGTAGCGCCACGGGCGGCGTGAACTCGTCACAGGAGCGGCCCCAGCCCATCTCGCGGTCGGTGAAGTTGCCCTGGTGACAATAGGGAAAGCCAAAGTGCTGGCCGACTTTGGTGACGCGGTTCAGCTCATCTTCGGGCAGATCTTCCGATAGCCAATCACGGCCGTTGTCGGTGAAATACATGTCTTTAGTAACCGGGTGCCAGTCAAAGCCAACGGAGTTACGCACGCCGCGGGCGAACACTTCGGCGCCGCTGCCGTCGAGATTGATGCGGCGGATTTGCGCATTTTCCTCGGGTGGCAGGCAAATGTTACAAGGCGCGCCGATGTTGATGTAGAGCTTGTTGTCCGGGCCGACGGCGATGAATTTCCAGCCGTGCGATTGATGATTCGGCAGATCGTCGTATATCACCACGGGCTTGCCCGGGTTGTCGATTTTGTCTTCGATGTTTTCCAGCTTGGAAATTTTCGTACCTTCGCCGATGTAGAGCGTGCCGCGATGAAAGGCGAGGCCGTTGGGTCGGTCGAGCCCAGCGGCGATGATTTTAGCTTCGCGCTTGCCATGGCGCTCGACGATCGCGTAGACCTTGTCGAGCTGGCGATTGCTGACAAACACCGTGCCTTTGTCGCCCAGCCGCAGCGAGCGCGCGTTGGGGATGCCGCTCAGATAAACGTCGATCTTGAACCCTTTGGGCATCTTCAGTTGGTTAAGCTGCAGCTTGTCGGCGGGGGTTGGAAACGGCGGCGAGGGCACGCCGCGCAGAGCTTTGGCGACTTCGGCGTTGGGAATGTCCGGTCGCCCGGGCACCGTGGTCGGCTGCTCGATCATGTGGGGCGCGGGCTTATCGCCGCGCGGCGCTGGGGGCGGCGTGCTTTGTGCGTCAACGAAAGCCGGCGTCGTGGCCAGCAGGAAAGCTGCGATGACAGTCTGCGAAATAGCGTGAATCGGCCTCATAAACCCTCCTGGTTACGTGGGTCGTTAGCGAGTTGCGACCGGAGGTTAAGGGATTCACCCGGACTTTGCAAACCTTGGGGGAGCCTGCTTAACGTCCTTTCGGCATCTGCTTCATCATCTCGTTGATATTGATGTTCGGCATGCCGGGCATGGAAATGTCGCCGGGCTTTTGGCCGGCTTTGCAAGCGCCGAGCCATTTGGCGTCGATGGTCGTCGCCGACTCGCGCATGCCGTGCAGCGGCGGATTGTAAGTTGTTTTCAGGTCGCCTCGGTAGGCGGAATCGTACTTGCCGGTAAACACGCCCTTGGTTGTCATCGTGCTGCCGCCCATCTTGCAGACCGCTTCGCTGACCCATTTGTCGCCATCGCGGCGCATTTCGATCTTGCTGCAATCCGGTTTGCTGGGACCGCCCATGCTGCTGTTGATCAGATCGTCAGTTTTTTCGTCGATGCATTGCTCCATGGTGTGGCTTTGTTTGGCACCCGTGGCGACCTTGATTTCCCACAACCCGGGTTTGCGCTTCGGCATGTCGGCTGAAGCGGCGAAAACAGTGGCTGCGGCGAACACCAATGTAAAAGATAGAAGTCGTTTGCTCATGCTTGCCTCAATAGTTTCCGAGCAAAACACGCGGCAGGTTTGAAAACCCGAAACCCAAAACGCGAAACTCGAACAACAGACTAGATCGCCGCCGGCTGATCGAGCTCAAAGCCCAGATCGCGGATCATCTGATGCGCATCGGTGGCGTCTTGACCGGGCGTAGTCAAATAGCCATTGACGAAGATCGAGTTGGCCGGATAGAGGCTCAACGGCTGCAGCGAACGCAAATTGACTTCGCGACCGCCGGCAACGCGAATCTCTTTGTTCGGATTGACGAAACGAAATAGGCAGAGTGTTTTCAAGCAGCGCTGCGGCGTTAGTTCCTGCAATTTCGCAAAGGGGGTTTTCGGAATCGAGTTTAGAAAATTAACCGGTATGGAGTCGATGCCCATGGCCCGAAGTGTCATGGCGAGATTGATGATGTCGTCGTCGCTTTCGCCCATGCCAATAATGCCACCAGAGCAAGTGCCGATGCCGGCGCGCTTGACGCTTTCAATCGTCGATACCCGGTCGTCATAGGTGTGGGTGGTGACAACGTCGGCGTGATGCTCGCGGCTGGTGTTCAAATTGTGGTTGACCCGGCCGACGCCGGCCTCGGCAAGCTTCTGGGTTTTGTCGTCGTTCATCAAACCGAGCGAACAACAAATGTTCATGCCGGTCTCAGTGCGAATCTCGCGTACCGCGTCGGTGATCTCGTCTATTTCCTTGTTAGTCGGCCCGCGGCCGCTGTTGACGATGCAAAAACGCACCGCACCGGCCGCCTTGGCGTTGCGCGCCGCTTCGACCAGTTTGTCTTTGGACATGAAGGTATATTTTTCGACCGGCGCAGCGGAGACTGAAGACTGCGAGCAATAGTGACAATCCTCCGGGCACAGCCCGCTCTTGGCGTTCTGCAAAACGTGAATCTGCACGCGCTTGCCGTAATAATGATGCCGCACCTTGAACGCCGCGCTCAGAATCTCGGGTAGCTGCTCGTCCGGCGCGTTTAAAACCTCGCGCAATTCGTTGCGCTCCGGCAAGATTCCCTTGAGCGCTTTCTCCGCCAGTTGCTGAAAATCCATTCAAATCCTCCGAATTTAAGAGCGTTTTTAACATGCAGGGGTGAGGGGTGCAACGAGCGAGGAAAGGCTGTTTGCATTAACGAAGGCAGGTATTAGGGTGGTACGCCGTTAGTCGCCTTGTTGCTTGACGCGCGACGAGCAGGTGTGCAATGACAGACGCATCATCGGTCGTGCAGTCGCGGTTCAGATGGATCTGCTCTCTCAACCAAGGAGGAATGAACCATGGCTTATGATGTTGCGAAGCTCCTCACGCTCTCCCAAGCTGAGCTCGACGAACTCTTCAGCAAAAGTAGCGCGGGCAATATCCCTAGCGGCGAAGGCGAGGGCACGGCGATCATCGCTCCCGGTACCAACTATTCTGCCGACCTTGCAAGATTCGTCAGCCACTTTGCATGGCAGGGGAAGGTCTTCGACGCGCAAAAGGGGCAACTGAAAAATCGCATCCTGCCTTTTGGTCTCAACGCGATTATCGCCAAAGTCTACAAGGCGCCAAGCTGGCTCGATAACAAGGAATGCATTGTTCTCGACTACTCGGACACCTCGGTGATCGCGCAGTGGATTCGCGATGAAATGCGCGAGATCGAGCCGAAGCCTTATCTCGGCAAAGTCTATTGGGACAAGAAACGGTTGATCGATTTCGCCTTGAAATTTTAGCATGCCCGCCACGAGGGTTGTGGCGGCAAATCATTTCCTCACCGTCGACTTGACAACTTGCTGCCATGACGGAGGCACAACCTGATGTCGCGACTGCAACGTTTTCTCTACCGCTTAGGCCTTCTGTCGGTGGGCCTGGCGATTCTAGCAACCATCGCCGCTGCCTACTCGCTCGGTCGGTTTGCTGCCGATGTACCGGTGCAATATGCCGACGACCGCGAGCATTTCAAATACGGCTCTCTGGGCAGCGAGCATGAATTCGGTATTCCCTATTGGATCTGGCGCGCGCTACCGGAGCTGTTCAAGGACAAATTGCCCAACCGTCAAGAGGGTTGGCAGTCGGTGGGCTTTGTTTTTGAGAAGGGCAAGGAGCTCCCGGTCGGCATGTCGCAGCGGCGCTATCTCGGTTTCGATGTGGTTTGGCTCAACTGCGCTTTCTGCCATGCCGGTACCGTGCGTGAGACCGCACAAAGTGAGCCGAGGGTCTATGCCGCCATGCCCGCCAACACTTTCGATTTTCGCGGCTTCATGCGCTTTCTCTTCGCCACTGGTGAAGACCGCCGTTTCACGCCGCAGGATATTTTGCGCCAAATCGACGTCATTCGAAAACGAGAGGGGGTTGGCCGGTTGCCGCTGCTCGATCGGTTGGTGCTGCGCTTCTACGGGATCTACTACATGCGGGAGCGTATTCTGACGCTGCGCGATCGCTTAGATTTTATCAAGCAGCAGCCAGAATGGGGCCCGGGACGGGTGGATACCTTCAATCCCCTCAAGGCTTATTTCAATTTTCCTCCCGAGCAACTGTCGCCCAAAGAAACCATCGGGACGACGGATTTCCCATCTATTTGGAATCAAGGTCAGCGGGAAAGCATGAAAATGAATCTCCACTGGGACGGCAACAACGTCTCGTTGGAAGAACGCAATCGGAGTGCTGCCATGGGCACTGGGATCACCCCGCCCACCGGGGATCGCCAAAGTTTAAAGCGAGTTGCCGATTGGCTGCGCAATTTGCCGGCCGACCCCTTTCCTTTCAAAATCGACAAAGCTTTGGCCGATCAGGGTGCGCCGATTTACAAAAAATATTGCGCCGGTTGTCATGGCGCCGATGGCAAAGACTTCCGCGGTGAGTATGTCGGTAAAGTAGTGCCGATCGCTGAAATTGGCACCGATGAGCGTCGTTTGGACTCCTACACCTACGAAGTCGCAGTCAATCAAAATCTCATCTTTGCCGGTTACGGCGATGAACGCTTCAGTCACTTTCGTAAAACCTTCGGCTACGCCAATAGCCCGTTGGACGGGCTGTGGCTGCGCGCCCCCTATCTGCACAACGGCTCGGTGCCAACGGTCCGTGACCTGTTGGAGCCCAGCGCGAAACGCCCCAAGACGTTTTACCGCGGCTATGATGTTTACGATCAAAAGAATCTCGGCTTCGTTTCTAACGTGAGTGCCGAGGCGAACCGAAAGTATTTTCTCTACGATACCGCTCAACCGGGCAATTCGAATCGGGGACACGAGGGAAAGGCCTACGGGACCGAGCTATTGGCCGCGGAGAAAGAGGCCTTGGTGGAGTATTTGAAAACGTTCTAGCGGGTGCTTGGACATACTTGGGAGCAACGATGGCGGGGAAGCGATCGCGTTGGAAATATTACTTGGCGTTTTTGTTAATCTTGGTGGCCGTCGGTGCGCTCTTCGGTTGGCACAAGTTTTTCCGCGAAGAGCCACAGCCCGATTGGGTGACCGCGTCGCCCGAGATGCGGTTTAAGTACGGTTCCATTGGTGCGGAAAACGACGCCGGCATTCCCTATTGGATCTGGTTTGTTTTGCCGCGTATGTTCCCGGAAAAACTCCCGGGCCCGGGCGGCTATGCCGCGCTCGGGGTTAACTGGGAGCAAGGGCAAGAGATGCCCATCGGCTTTACCAAAAAAGTCATCGGCTTTCCCCGCGTGGCCAACAATTGTGCGGCCTGCCATACGGCGAGCTATCGTAGGGGTCTAAACGAGAATCCTACTTTTGTCGTCGCTGGGCCCAATCACACGCTGAATCTGCAGGCCTTCTTTCGTTTTATCGTCGATTGCGCCAAGGACCCGCGTTTCAACGCGAAAGACATTTTGAGCGAGATCGATCTGGTCTACAAATTGCCGTTCATCGACCGGCTGATCTATCGCTTCATTCTGATTCCAATCACCAAGAAGCGGCTGCTGGAGCGGGAGGCGCAGTTCAAGTGGGTCTATCACAAAGAATTTCCGCTCTGGGGCCGCGGCCGCGACGATGCGATGAACTTGACAAAATATTTCATGCTCAACCAGCCGATGGACAACAGTATTGGCCCGACGGACATGCCGTCAGTGTGGAATCTGAAAAAGTATGTGCCCGAGAAGGGCCATTTGATGAATCTTGCCGGTGACAGCCACGATGCCTATTCGGTTATCATCGATTCCGCATTGGGACTACTCGGAGCGGCGCCCAAAGATCGCACGGCGTTTCTAAAGGAGGTCGATTGGCTAGTCGAATATCTGGGCGGGCTGCAGGCGCCTAAGTATCCTTTCCCGATAAATCAGCCGCTCGCAGACGCTGGTAAAGCTGTCTTTGACAACAACTGTGGGCGCTGCCATCGCAGCGAGCGCACCGGCACACGGATACCGATCGCTGAAGTTGGCACCGACAAAGAACGGTTGGCTACTTGGAGTAAGCAGGCAGCCATCGAGTCGAACAAAGTTGTTCGCAGCTTCGGCATCGAGCGCAAGGGTTTGGTGGAGAACGAGCCGAGCGGTTACATCGCTGCCTTCCTTGACGGCATTTGGCTGCGTGCGCCCTATTTGCATAATGGCTCGGTGCCAACCCTGCGCGATCTACTAAAGCCGGTGAACGAGAGACCCAAGGTTTTTTATCGCGGCCATGACGTCTACGATTTGGTTAACGTCGGCTTTGTTGTCGAGGGCGACGAGGCGAAAAGGGTCGGTACCAAATTCGACGTCAACGAGCGCGCCAGCAGCAACCAAGGCCACGAGTTTGGTACTGACTTGCCGGCTAAAGACAAAGACGCGTTGATTGAATACCTGAAGACGATGTGAGGAAACCGTGAAAGCGGGAAGGGTGCGTCAATTACGCCGCACCGCGAACTTTGTCGATCCAGGCACTGACTGCTGGCGATCCGCCGATTGTAACCGTTGGCAACGTGATCATTGCTGGTTTGCAGGGCCACGATATTGTTCTCGTCGCCTCAGTGGCGAACGCCTGCGACCAGACGGTGCAGGCCCGGCTCGGTACGATGACCCGCATCGAGCAGGTAAAAGGCAAGCGCTTCGGCATCAGCGGTTTTGGCTCGGCGACGCACAACGCGGCGTTGATTTTATTCAAGCGCGTTAACATCGATCCGAAAGACGTCACACTTGTGCCGACAGGGACAGGGCCCGAACGGTTGGTGGCGATGGGCGCCGGGCGCATCGACGCGACGATCAAGAGCCTTGCTAAATACATGCGAACCAACGATGTGGAAGTGCTCGAATATTCCTACCAGCATTATTTGAAGCGCACGCCGAGAAAACCCTATCCGACCATGAAAGGCATTCAGAACCTGGTCGACATGTCGGCAGCGCAGATGCCGCAGGGCAAGACGGCCAAACCCGAGCAATTTGTCGACCTGAGCTTGCTGCAGAAGTTAGAGAACGAGAGATTTTTTGACGAAATGGGCAAAAGATACAAAAATTGAAAAATGGACAATGGAAAATTGAAAATGTTCAGAGTCCGAAATGGGCGCGGAGATTTGGCGATGAGTCTAAAACTCGCAATTGTGCTGGCAGGGTGGTTGATTGGGGCGGCGCTTGCGCCAGCGGGAGCCCAGGAGAAGCTAACCCGCGTGCGCATTGCCTATCCGAGCGGCGGCATTTGCTGCGTAGCACTTTACGGCGGCATTCAATGGAAGATCTTCGAAGAGCAGGGCTTGCACGTCGAGATTGTGCAGATCCGCTCGCAGGTCGGCAACATGGCGCTGATGGCGAACGAGATTCAATATTTTTCCGGCGTGGGTCCCGCGTCGGTGAGCGCGACGCTGCGCGGCATGCAGTCGCGCGGCGTCTGGTTCGCTTCGGATCAATTGATTTATTCGCTGATGGCGCGGCCCGAGATTCAGAACCTGCGCGACCTGCGCGGCAAGAAGATCGGCATCACCGGATTGGGTGGCACCTCCCACGTTGCGCTACAGATCGCCCTTGAAGGGGCTGGTGAGAACCCTAAGAACTTCGCCTATGTGGTTTTGGGCGGGCCGCAGCAGTTGCCGGCTTTGGAGTCCGGAACCGTGGATGCGGCAATCTTCAATCCACCGTTCGATTTTTACGCTAAACGAAAGAAGTTTCGCGAAGTGCTCGACGTCGGTTCCCGCGTGAAGATGCCGCTCGGCGGCTTGACCACCATGCTCTCGACGATTCGTAATCGCCCCGACGAGGTCAAGCGTGTGCTGCGCGGCATGCAGCTTGCGAAACAGGAAATCCTACGTTCCAAGGAAAGGACCACGGCGTTGATCCTGAAATACTTGCAGGTCGATAAAGAAGCCGCCGAAGACACGTTCGAAGCTTTGAAGCAAACTGTCAGTGGCAGCGGCGTGCCGACGCGCGAGGGGATGGATTTGATCATCAAGTCGCTGCAAGCCGCGGGTCAGTTCACTGATCGTAAGGTTACGTTCGAAGAGATTGCCGACGACCGAATTGCGCGCGAGGTGGCAAAGGAGTTGGGGTACAAAGTGCCGTGACGGCGGTTGGGATTTCAAATTCCAGATTTCAAATTCCAGATTAAGCTATGAGCAAGAGTTCGAGCTCGACTGCTGTCGATATCAAAGTTATTGTTTTGAAAGCGTTGCGTGGCCGCAATGGGAAAGCTTGTTTCATGAGCGAGTTAATGGCTTTGCTGCGTCGCTCGAATATCAGCAACGAAGAGCTTGACAAGGTCATAACGTCGCTCTCGAACGAGGGTTTGGTCGTCGTGCGTGATAATTTCTGCGCCGATCCGCACTTGGCGGAAGTCGATCTCCGGGTTGCTGCGTTGGTGCAAGGCGGTGCCGAAGGCTATGCCGCAGCGTTGCACGAGATCGATCTGGTGTGGAACAAGTGGCTCGGGGAATTTCTGGCGAATCATCGATGCGGGTAGCGCGCCCGTTGGCGCGCGATTCCAAATTTCAGATTCAAGATCCTCCGTTTAAGCGAGAAATTCTTCGACGCGAAGCAATTTGGAATCTGTAATGTGGAATTTGTAATTCTAAGCGGAGCGAAGAAATGCGAGTTGCAGTCGACATCGGTGGTACATTCACAGACGTAGTCGTCTTCGATGAGCGCCAGGGTGGCGTGTCCCTTGCAAAGACTTTGTCGACGCCGGCGGAGTTGGCGCGTGGCGTGTTGGATGGATTGATCAAAGGATCGGTTCGTTTCCCCGAGACAACGACACTGATTCACGGGTCGACAGTGGTCATCAACGCGGTGATCGAGCGCAAGGGTGCCAAGACCGCGCTTGTGACGACCAAAGGGTTTCGCGACGTTTACGAAATCGGTCGGATCAATCGACCGGAGTCGTTCAATCCGCGCTTCCGCAAGCACCGGCCGCTGGTGCCGCGGGAAGATATCTTCGAAGTTGCCGAGCGGATGCTTGCCGATGGCTCGGTGCGCACGCCGTTTGATGATGCTGAAGCGCGCGAGGTGGCGCGGATTCTCAAAGAAGAAGAGTTCGAGGCCGTCGCGGTTTTGTTTCTTCACTCTTATCGCGCACCGCAGCATGAGCTGCGCATGCGCGAGATCTTGCTGGAAGCCAATCCCAAATTATTTGTTAGCGTGTCCCATGAATTGTCGCGTGAATATCGTGAGTACGAGCGCACGTCGACGGTAGCGGCTAACGCTTACGTCGGGCCCAAGGTGAGCCAGTATTTGGGCGACTTGGAACGGCGGCTGCATGATAAGAAATTCGCTGGTAACTTGATGATTATGCAGTCCAACGGTGGTCTGTCCGAGGTCGAGCTGGCGCGCCGCCAGTGCATTCAAATGATGGAGTCGGGGCCGGCGGGCGGCGTCGTCGGCACCATGGCGCTCTGCGAGGTACTCGATCTCGAAGCGGCTATCGCCTTCGACATGGGCGGCACGACGGCCAAGGCGTGCGTGATTCGGCGCGGTGAGCCGAGCTTGTCACCGGATTATTTCATCGGCGGCTACAACGAAGGTTTGGCGATCCGTATTCCAGTGCTGGACATCGTCGAAGTCGGCACCGGTGGTGGTAGCATTGCGTATCTTGACGAAGGCGGCGGCCTACATGTTGGACCGAAGAGCGCTGGCGCGGAGCCGGGCCCGGCGAGCTATGGGTGCGGTGGCACTGAGCCAACGGTGACGGATGCCAATGTGATACTTGGGCGTCTTTCGCCGGAGATGTTTCTCGGCGGGGAGATGCGCTTGGATCGCGGTGCTGCGGAACGAGCGCTGAACGATCGTCTGGCGAAACCATTGAATGTGACTTTGGAACGCGCGGCGTCCGGCATGTTGCAAGTGGCCACTTCGGCAATGGCCAATGCCGTGCGCCATGTGACGCTGGAGCGCGGCCTCGATCCGCGCGATTTCACGTTGGTCGCCTATGGCGGCGGCGGGCCGCTGCACTCGGCATCGGTGGCAAAAGAATTATCCATCGGCAAAATCATTGTTCCCAATGCGCCGGGCCATTTTTCCGCGCTGGGCATGCTCATGGCGGATTTGCGCCGCGACTATGTGCAGACGCTGTTCGAGCGCATGGACGATCTCGCGATGAGCGAGCTGGAGGCGCAATTCAAATCCCTTGAAGACGAAGGACGCAAAGCGCTGCTCGACTCCGGCATTCCTGTCGACCGCATTGCCTTCGAGCGCGCGGCGGACATGCGCTACGTCGGCCAAGAGCACGCCGTGGCGGTAAGCATGCCAGCGAATGTCGGCAGTGAGGATGCGCGCGCCGAAGTGAAGCGCCGCTTCGACGAAGCCCATGATTTACGCTATAGCCACAGCGCACCGGAAGAATCGGCCGATATCGTCAGCCTGCGCGTCTCGGCCATTGGCCGGTTGAACAAGCCGGAGTTACCGCGCATTGCGAATGGTGATGCTACGCCTCCACAGGATTCGCGGCGCGGTGAGCGCAAAGTAATTTTCGAAGGCACCGGCGCAGTCAGCGCACCGGTTTTCGATCGCGCGAAGTTGCTGGCCGGCAACGTCATTCAAGGTCCCGCAATTATTGAAGAGGTGGCTTCGACGACGGTTGTGGAGCCGGGAGATAGAGTGACCGTGAATGAGTTTGGGTATCTCATCATTGCGCTTGGCAACGCCCAATGACGAATCTCAGATGCCAAATTTCATATTCCAGATTGTCGTCATGGAATATCGGATTGGCATCTGACCTGGCGTGCAGCTCTGCAATACGAAGTAACTAATCTGGAATTTGGAATATGAAATCTGGAATCTCGAATCCGGCCGCTAGCGCGGTCGACGCCTTCACGGCGGAAGTCATCCGCAGCGCACTGGTCGCCATCACCCAAGAGATGAAGACCAATCTGATGCGTACGGCGTATCATACGATTATCTACGAGGCGGAGGATTTCACCGTCGGGCTGTTCGATGCCGACGGTAATACGATCTCCATCGGCCTTGGCTTGCCGATGTTCGTGCGTGGGTTGTCGGACGCGATCAAATCGAAAGTCGCCCATTGGGGCAAGGACAATATCAAGCCCGGCGATATCCTCCTCACCAACGACAGCTACATCATGGGTAGCCACTTAAATCACATGATCTACACGCTGCCGATCTTCAACGACGGCGAGCTGGTGGCGTTCTCGTCGTCGATGGCGCATTGGCAGGACATCGGCGGTCAGTTGGGCGGCGTGACGCGGGATATTTTTTCCGAGGGCTTGCAGATGCCGTTCGTGAAGCATTTCCGCGAGGGCGTGGAGAACCCTGAGATCACCGCGATCATCAAAGCCAATGTGCGCGTGCCGGAGCGCGCCATGGGCGACATGCGCGCGCAGCTCGCGTCGATCCGCACCGGTGAGCGGCGTGTCATGAATATTTTGAAGCGCTACGGCAATCAGGCGTTCAAAGACAGTATTCAACTGATTTACGACCAGAGCGAAAAGCTCGCCCGCGCCGCGGTGCGGCAGATTCCCGACGGTGTCTATGAAGCCGAGTCGTTCATGGACGACGACGGCGTCAATCACCTTAAGCATATTCCGATTCGCGTCCGTGTCGAGGTCCAAGGCGACCAGATGACCATCGATCTCAGCAACGTGAGCCCGCAGGTGTCGGGCTATTACAATTCCGGTGTCACCGCGGGGCGGTCGGCTGCGGAAGTAGTCTTCAAGTGCATCACCTCGCCGACGCTGATGCCCATCAACGATGGCTCCTTTCGCCCTCTGAAGATCATTCTTCCGCTGGGACGGGTGATCAGCGCGGTGAAACCGGCGCCGGTGCGGGTGTGGATGACCGTGCCGATGACCGTGTGTGACACACTCTTTCGAGCGCTCGCGCCAGCCTGCCCGGAGCGCACGATGGCTGGGCACTATGCCGATCTCTGCACGGTGAACCCGCATGGCTTTGATCCTGAAACCGGGCGCTTTTTCTGGTCGCACATCGGCCACCCCGGCGGCGGCTGGGGCGCCAAGCACGACGAAGACGGCAAGAACGCGACGGTGTGCTTAAACGACGGCGACACCCACAACGCGCCGGTGGAAGCCACTGAAGCGAAGAACCCGATCATCGTCGAGCACCGCTCGCTGCGCCAGGACTCCGGCGGGCCGGGCAAGTTTCGCGGCGGCCTCGGCGTGTCGAACGAAGTGCGCATGCGCCGGCGCGCGACGATTCATGCCCACGTCGAGCGCACACTTTGCGCGCCATGGGGATTGCACGATGGTAAGGACGCGCTGGCGAATCAAATTTTTATCACGCACAAAGACGGCTCGGTCAAAACCTTTGAAACCGGCAAGATTCACCCGACGGAGATCGACAACGGCGACAGCTTTACCATCGAGACCGGCGGCGGCGGTGGATTTTGGAATCCCAGAGAGCGTGCGGCGGAACAGGTCTTAGCTGACGTGCGCTCTGGGTACGTGTCGGTCGATGCGGCGCGGCGCGATTACGGCGTGGCAATCACGCAAGTAGGACGGCGCTTTGAGTTGGATATGGCGGCGACAAACGGTTTGCGACGCGCCGCCATTGCAAATTCCAAATTACAGATTCCAAATTAGCCGGAGTGGGGAAGGAAAATCTGGAATATGGAATCTGGAATTTCTAATCCCGCGCGTAGCGCGGTGGACCCGTTCACCGCGGAGGTGATTCGCAGCTCGGTGGTGGCGATCACTGATGAGATGAAGTCCAATCTCATGCGCACCGCCTATAACATGATCATCTACGAGGCGGAGGATTTCACCGTCGGGCTGTTCGACGCCGACGGCAACACGATTTCGATAGGCCTCGGCCTGCCGATGTTCATTCGCGGCTTGTCTGACGCCATCAAGGCTAAGCTCAGGCACTGGGGCAAAGAGAATATTCACCCCGGCGATATTCTGCTCACCAACGATCCGCAGGTGATGGGCAGCCATTTGAACCATATGATTTTCTCGCTGCCGATCTTTCACGACGGCGAGCTCATCGCGTTCTCGTCGTCCATGGGCCACTGGCAGGACGTCGGCGGCGTCCTCGGCGCGGTGACGCGCGATCTTTTCTCCGAAGGGTTGCAGATGCCCTTCGTGAAAATATTCAAAGGCGGTGAGCAGGACCAAGAGATCACCGCGATTATTGGCAACAACTGCCGGCTGCCCCATCTCGCCATGGGCGACTTCCGCGCCCAGATCGCGGCGATCCGCACCGGCGAGCGGCGCGTGACGCACTTGATCGAGCGCTACGGCGCCGAGACCTTCAAAGAGAGCATCAAACTGATCTTCGATCAAAGCGAGAAGCTCGCGCGCGCGGCGGTGGCAAAGATTCCCGATGGCAGCTACGAAGCCGAGTCGTTCATGGACGACGACGGCGTCAATATCGGCAAGCATATCCCGATCAAAGTCCGCGTCGAGGTGCGGGGCGAGGAAATGACCGTCGACTTGAGCGGTGTGAGTCCTCAGGTCGCGGGGCCGTACAATTCCGGCGCGACGGCGGGACGCTCGGCGTCGGAAGTGGCGTTTAAATTTCTAACGACGCCGTTGTTGTTACCGATTAACGAAGGTTCGTTTCAACCTCTGAAGATTATTCTTCCGCCTGGCAGAGTTGTCAGCGCCATGAAGCCCGCGCCGGTGCGCACTTGGATGACTGTGCCAATGACGGTAGCGGACACGATCTTCAAAGCACTGTCACAGGCTTGCCCCGACAACGTGCTGGCGGGGCATCATGCTGATCTTGCCGCCATGCGTACCTTTGGTCTCGATCCGAAAACTGGCCGGTCGTTTCATTTCCCGCCACTGCTTTCCGGCGGTGGTTGGGGCGCGCTGCACGATCGCGATGGCCAGAACGCGACGTTTTGTATCAACGACGGCGACACACACAATACGCCGGTGGAAGCCGGCGAAGGCAAAGCGCCGATCTTCGTGGTGCATCGTACACTACGCCAAGACTCGGGCGGGCCAGGAAAATTTCGCGGCGGCCTGGGCGTGGCTCAAGAGGTGCGCTTGATCTCGCGCGGCAGCGTGCTGTCGGCGATGGAGCGAGCGCTCTGTCCGCCGTGGGGCTTGCACGGTGGCAAGCCGGCGCTGGCCAATCGCTTCACGGTGGTGCGGAATGATGGTTCGACGGAAACCATGAAGACCGGTAAGACGCCGGGCATCGTCATGCTCGATGCGGGTGAGGGTTTCTTGGTTGAAGTCGGCGGCGGCGGCGGATTTTGGAATCCGTTGGAGCGCGATCCGAAGAAAGTTTTAGCAGACGTGCGCTCCGGCTATGTCTCGCTCGAAACGGCGCGCAGCGAATATGGTGTCGTCGTAAAACAGAAAGGCCGACGGCAATTTGAAATCGATCTTGCTGCGACCGGTGTGCTGCGAGCCGAAAAAATCAAGAGTGATACGATCCATGAGATTACGCTTGCGCGTGGAGAATGAATATTCACTCCCCCGTTTCGGGGTAGTGTTAGAGAAAACCCACGCAAGCGTCAAGCCGATTCGAAATCGGTCAACACCTGTGCTTAACTGGTTGAAACCGTCAAGTTAGAAAGTGAGTAAAGAAACGCGCTTTATGATTCTTGAACCGGAAAAACAGTTTCGGGCTTTTGAACATCATGGTTGGGAGGAAATTCCTGCGGGCTACCACGCTGCCTTCGGCAGCTTGACGTCTCAAGCTATCGAACCATTGTTAGACGCGGTGAAATTGAAGAAGGGCATGAAATTGCTCGACATTGCCAGCGGTCCAGGTTACGTCGCAGCCGCCGCCGCAAAGCGTCAAGCGCTGGTAGCGGGCGTGGATTTTTCGGCGGCCATGATAGAGCAGGCGCAGAAGTTACATGCGGGCGTAGATTGTCGCGAGGGCGACGCTGAAGATTTGCCTTTCGGCAATGGTTTGTTCGACGCAGCGGTGATGAATTTCGGTATACTTCACCTGGGCCAACCCGAGAAAGCGTTGGCGGAGGCACATCGCGTGGTGCGCGGCGGCGGTCGTTTCGCGTTTTCTGTCTGGTGCCCGCCTGAGGAAACTATCGGGTTTGGCATCGTGCTGCGCGCGGTGGAACAGTTCGGCGAGCCGCGCGTTGAACTCCCCGAGGGGCCGCCTTTCTTTTTCTACAGCGACCCAGAAGAATGCAAGACCGGCTTGTTAGCGGCTGGGTTTTAATCGCCGACGGTGACGAAGGTTAAACAGACCTGGCGCTTACCCGCAGGCGACGGCTTATTTGCTGTCATGAAAGACTGCACGGTGCGCACAGCTGGACTACTGCGCGCGCAAAAGCCAGTAGTGCTCGATAAAATCCGCAACGCCATGCGTGCGGAATTGGCGAAATACCAAAAAGGCGATGTCGTGCATTTGCCAATGCCGGCGCTAGTCGCGTCGGGAATTAAAGCGTAGAAAAAGCAGAAATGATTTGTGTTTCGAGAAGCTGTTCGCTTAGGGAGTCGATAACCGGTCTGCCGCTCTGTTCCAGCCGCCGATGCGAGTGATAGCGGTGCGCTACCCGTTCCAGTCCCAAATAATGTGCTGCTGGTTGCTGATCATCCGTCTCAGTGGCGAATTTGATTGATCATGCTTTTGCCGGGGCAATAAGTATAGGTTTGCCGCTCATGGGTCACTGTTTTGCTGCGAATTTGTTCACTCACGGACCAGCCAAACTCCAAGCATTGGGGATCGTTTTGATAGACGAAATCGATCTTTTGGATCGTGAGAGTCTCGGTCCGTCCGGTTTCTTTGGATGAATCCCAGACTCTGTAATGGAACGTTCGCGTCTCCCCCTCACGCCAAAGACCGAGGGGAAACTTTAGCCCGCCCGAGGATGTCCTGGTGTCGCGATGCGGCCGGCCGTCGAAGAGCCGGCCCAGGCCGTTCTTGTCTTCGTTGATGGTGAAGATCTGATGCTTGACGCCGTCCGCACCGGGATTGATCCGTTCATATGCGGTGACGAGTTCACCTGTCGCCAAGTGCTTCCATTCGATCGGCCCCTTGATGTGATAGGTGGCGTTTCGATGCCGATAGGTTTCATCGACCTTGGGCATCTTTAGCTCTCGGTTGCCGTTCCATTCGGTGCCTGTCCACGGTTCTACGGGAATGAATCTTTCTTTGGTCGTGGAATTGCGCGCCGCAGATGGCGGTTGCTGAATTTTTACGGAGCGGCGGCTACGATCGCTATTTGAGAAAACTTCGTCGTGCCTTGATGACGCAAGTGCAGCAGATGAGCCATGCGATTGGCCGCTACTTTCCCGCGGGAACCAAAGTGACTCGGCCCCAAGGAGGTTATGTTCTCCGGGTCGAGCTGCCGCGCTTGGTGGATTCACTCGATCTTCATCGCAGAGCGCGCCAGGCCAAGATCAGCATCGCCCCCGGTCCGATTTTCTCTGCTAAGCAGCGCTACAAGAATTTTGTCATAATAGGTTGTGGCCAGCCTTGGTCGGAGAAGATTGAACATGCGGTGCGAACATTGGGAGATTTGATCCACAAGATCACTGCAGCCTGACGAAAGAAAAGTTACGCGATGTGCATTGCGAGTGAAACTGGAGTTGTCACCAGTTTCACCGCTCCGGCCCGTAGCAGTTCTTCCCGCGAGCCGTAACCCCACAGCACGCCAATCGGCCGGACGCCGTTTGCGAGCGCACCTTTGATGTCGTGCTCCCGGTCGCCGACCATGACGGCGTTGCTCGGGGGAATCCTCTCTTTCTCGAGTACCCACGAGATTAATTCCGTCTTGTTGACCCGTGTGCCGTCAAGCTCGCTGCCATAGACTTGCTGGAAGAATTGCTGCAATCCGAAATGCTCGACGATCGGCACGGCGAAAACCGTCGGTTTGGATGTCACGACGTACAGCTGCGCCTTTTGCTGCTGTAAATCATTCAGGGCATCGATGATGCCAGAATATAACGTGTTCTCGTACATTCCTTTCAGTGCGAATCGCTCCCGGTATAGCTCCACCGCACGGTTGACAAGGCCAAGTTCTTTGGTGTCGAGGAGCGCGGCGAAGCTCTCGTATAGCGGCGGGCCGATGTAGCGCTCCAATACGTGTTCTGCTGGACTCTTCCGACCGAGCTGCTCCAGTGCGTGCGCGATGCAACGCACGATCCCCTCGCGCGGATCGGTCAGCGTGCCGTCGAGGTCGAAAAATATGGATCTGTTGTGATTGGTGTCCTTAGAATTCATTGACGTTCCAAAAACTCGACCAGTTGCCGTGGTTCTGCATACGGATGAGAGCGGTTTCTGTTCGCACACCGCTTACAATAGAAGTCAGGATAAGCTCCGAATCGTCACCGCCCCGCGGACGAGCAGTTACTGCCATGACATCGCGGGTGGAACCGTAGTCCGAGATAAGTTCGGCCCAGCGTTTGCGACTTTGCTCATTGAGCCGAGTGAACACTCGCATGACGCATAGGACGGCATCTCGGCATCCTGTTTACCAAGACTCGCCAAGGTATACTGACGTGCAATTTCTTCAAGGTCTTTAATGCCGCCGGCCTTGATGACAAATGGAACCAGGAGCTCCGCTACGTCGTCGGACGATGCATAGATCACACCCATGGCATCGAGAACAATTGTATTCTCAGTCATCGCCGCAGTGTTGAGTTTGGGCCAGGCTTAGTTGCTGTTTAGAGTTTTACATTCACATCGTTTTAACTGAGGTGTTTCCGATAGAAGACTACCCGCTCGGTTTCCTCGAAACCGAGCGCCTTGTGGACGGCATGGCTCACTTCGTTGTCGAAGAGTACATCGGAGGCTAGTTCTGAACATCCGCGCGATTTAGCCCACTCGGCAACAGTTCCAACCAGGCGTCTAGCCACGCCTTGAGACCGGTGCTTCGGGACGACGTACAGGCCCTCTAAGAACGCTACGGGTGAGGATTCGGTTCCGTTTACATAATCGGATCGAATCGACGCCTCGACGAAACCAACGGCTTGCCGATTGTCTGTGTAGAAAATGAACTGGGCGTATCTCTCGGGTTCCGCGACAAAGCGAGCCATTTCGGTTTCATGTTCGGCGCCCGAGCAATGCGGCCAGAGTGCCTGGCGCAAACGGAGCCAGTCGAGATTTGATGGCGAGCGCAACTGTTCGATCATTGAAATGGGCGCGCCAGTTACTCCAAAGTGAACGTCTTCAAAAACTCGGGAGTGATGAACCGAATGTTGCGGTCTACGGATTTAACGTCCGCTTCTAAGCGCTGCGCTCTTTTCCTGACCGCTGTCGTCATACCCATGGGCTAAACCTTGTGAGAGTTCGTGTACCCAATCACCTGTGCCAACGTAGAAATGACCGGCCCCTGCCACTCCCGCGCCTCGCGGCGCACTTCGCTGTGCGATTCGGATGACTTGATCAGCACCGGCTGCATGCCGACTTCTTTTGCCGCCGCAAGCTCAAAGTTTTCGCCGTCGGCGACGTAGAGGCAATCTCCAGGGGCGACGTCCAGACGATTGCACGCGATATGATAAATCTCCCGGGCGGGTTTCTTGATCCGCTCGCGGGCTGAAAAAACGGTCGAGTCGAACCAAGCGGCGAACACCGTCTCCGGCCACACGATGGGGATCTCTATCGAGCAGTTGCTGAGCAGGCCGATCTTGAGGCCGTTCGCCCTTAAGTTCTTGAACGTGCCGATCGCATCCGCCTTTGGTGTTAACGCGGCGCGGGTCAGTCTTAGACGGACTTCAACGGCCTTCATCATCTGTTCCGCCGTTATCGTTGCGCCAAGCAGGCCACACACCTGTTCGATGCTTTCCTCAACGGTTTGGAATTCACCTAACGTGCGCCGGTCGGTGAGCTGGCGCCAGCGTTGTGAAAGTTCGTCGTTCGGAATGCCGAGAGCTGCGGCAAATTGTTCCTGGTAGCCGGCGGACGCTGCGGCGAAGCCGTCGACGATGGTGCCGAAGAGGTCAAATATGACGGCGTTAATCGTCATTTGGACTACAGTCTATCAGTTTGTCGGCTCCGTCCGCAAAGTATCATCTGACGAACAAGAAATTCACGGCAGCGATGAGCAGGGTGACGTCAATGATTGTGACGAACAGTCTCTCTGACACGCGGTCGAGAACCTTCTTACCGGCAAACGCGCCGGCGAGCATAAACGGCACAAGGATTAGTCCGATAAGCAGCGTCGTTTCGCCAATGACGTTGGCGCCGCCGAGGACGCCGAGCTTGGCGATTTGCATTACAGTTGTAGCCAATGCGTCGGTGCCGATATAAGAGCCTCGTATCAATCCAAAGGCGAGAAAAAACGGCGCCATCAACGGGCCGACGCCTTCGAGCAGTCCGTTCAAGAGGCCGAACACGGCGCCTAGCGGAGCAAACAGTTTGGCGGATTCGAATTTTGGCGGGAGCGGCCTGAGACGGTGCCAGATCACGATCACGAGCAGAAATCCGCCCAAGATACGCATCAATACGACCGGAGGCGTTACGACGAAAAGCCAGCTCCCTGCCAGCGCGAGCGGGATTGAGCCAAGGGAAAACCAGCCAACCACCGGGAGCGAAATTTCCTTGCGGTTGAACCAGACGCGACCCAGATTTGAGGCGAGGTTGGCGATCGTCAAGATCGGCAGCGCTTCGCGCACTCCGACAAAGACCGAGAGCACAGGCAACAGGATCGCCGTGCTGCCCGAGCCGGCAATGGCCCCGATCGACGAAGCGCAAAAGGCGGTCGCGGCCAAGACAAGATATCCGAGCCAGTCGATCAAAGTGCGGTCTCTTCTGGAAGATTGGTGGCTGGCGTAGACAAGAACCTCACGAGGCTCAGGCGAAGCATTCGGGTGAATGATGTAGCGCCGCAAAATCCCTTCCCGCGTAGTTGTCGAAGATGTAGTCGGCGTCGGATAGGCGAGGCTTGCGTAGAATGAGCCGTGTGGTGACGATGGATTCTGGTGGTGTTAGTACCATTGGGAATCGCACTTCAGCTTGGACCGACAATAGATTCTTGCCCTCACCCTCCGCCCTTTCCCGCTTTCGCAGCCGAGAGGACTCGGACTTGTTCACCGAGTTTCAGACCCCCTCGCCCATTCCGATGGGAGAGGGTAGGGGTGAGGGCATGTGATTCTAGAAAACATCCATTGTCGGAAAGCTCGCATTTCCGTGAATGCAGTCCCACAAATAAACAGCCAAACCCAGATCACCCGTCCACAAGGAATATCTCATGTGTCCGTACTGTCTGGTATGACGCTCCCACTGCCCGATCGCGTGCATCGCGAACGCGCGGGCGCGTGCGAGCCAAAATGATTCGCCCGTGCGTTGATGGAGTTTGAGAAACGCGTAACCGTTGCCAGCGGTGCCGTGGCAGAGGTTCGAACCTTTGGATAACGGGCTCGCTTTCCAAATGAGCTCGCCGCCGTTGGTAAGCAATCGATCAAAATCCTGATTGGTGCCAGCCGGCACTGCGGCAAGACAGGTGATCATGCCGGGAGCGCCGTGGCAGTGCTGCACAAGAAGTCCGCCACCGCGTACGTCAGGCGGCCAATTGGCGCAAGTGTCGTCAGCAGTTGCGGTTCGCGCAAGCGTGTCGGCGGCCAATTGTGCTACGAGCGAAACCGTTTCCGCATCGAGCAGCTCGCGGCCTTTGATGATCGAGAAAATATTCGCTGCGAAGCCGTGAACGGCGCCAAGGTAGAGGCTGGTTTGGCCGTAAAGGTCCTGCGTCCAAGTGTAGCAGTCGATGCCCTGTACTTTGACCAGCTCACTGAGGAGTTGTCCGACGTTCTTAACGTAGAGTTCTTTCCAGCGATCTTGGCCGGTGAAGCCATGCATGAACAGTGCGGCCAACATGGTGCCCGGCGTGCCCCACATGAACTCTCTGGCTGGATTCGCGACGTTCAATTCGATCGAGCGAAAGATCGCGTCCGCGAGGTCGTCGCTCGATCTTAGACGCCACTGCATAAGCTGAATTCCGACATCGCCCATCAAGTAGGAGAACGCGTCTGGCTCGGAAAGATTCAAGTCGGCTCGGTTCTCCGTGGCTAGTTGAGCGAGCGTGCTTGAGTAGTCTCTTGTCGCATTTGTCGCACCAACCCGGTGTAGATAATCCAGCGCCCAGATGACGCCTGCGGCGCCGAAGTAAAGCATTTTGAACGGGCGATCGGCGTGTGGTCGGTCTAGCGGGTGGGCGGGCCAAAGACGATGCGAATGGAAGCGTGCGTCGGCGTCGCGAACTATTTGTTCGATAGCGTCACGCGCTCGACTCTCGTCCCACTGTTGCTCGACGAGCGGTTCGTGTCTGGCGTGCTCGTACATCGCAAACTTTACAGATTCTCAATCTCGACGACCTCGACCGGTTCCGCCAGCTCGAATCCGAACACTTTCGAATAGAAGTAGAGCTCTGCTTCTAGCACACGTTTGATGTTCTCGGCTTTGCGAAAGCCGTGTTGTTCGCCTTCGAAGGTGAGATAGGCGACGGGCAATTTCTTAGCGCGTACCGCTTCGACCATTTTCTCGGCTTGATTGGGCGGGACGACTTTGTCTTCCAGACCTTGAAAGATGATCATCGGGCAGTTCAATTGGTCGGTGAAATGGATCGGCGAGCGCTCCATATAGAGATCGCGGCGCGCGGGGTAGGGACCGATGAGATTGTCCAAGTAGCGTGATTCGAACTTATGCGTGTCTTTCGCAAGCGCTTCCAGGTCGCTGATGCCGTACAGGCTCGCGCCGGCTTTGAATGCGTCCCGAAACGTCAATGCACAGAGCGTCGTGTAGCCGCCGGCGCTGCCGCCGCGGATGGCCATGCGATTGCCATCGACTAAACCTCGCTCGGCGAGATAGCGCGCGCCGTTGGCGCAGTCGTCGACGTCGACGATACCCCACTTGCCGTTCAACCGCTCGCGGTAGGCGCGGCCGTAACCCGAGCTGCCGCCATAGTTCACGTCGAGCACGGCGACGCCACGGCTGGTCCAATATTGGATGGAATACTTCAAAGACGCTGAGCTGGAGGAAGTTGGACCACCGTGGCTGATGACGACGAGGGGTGGTTTATCGTCGGCTGGCGCGGTGTAGTGGCGATTCTTTGGCGGATAGAAGTAGGCGTGTGCCGTTAGGCCGCCTTCCGTGGTAAATTCGATGGCTTGGGCTGCGGAGATGTAGCCGGCGTCGACCGAATTTTCTCGCGAGCGGCGCAAGATGGTCGTCTGTTTCGTCGATAAATCCAGAGAAACGATCGCGCTCGCTTTGGTTGCGGACGCGCCGATAAACAAAACTCGATTGCCGCTGACGCGGACCTGCGAGATTACCGAGAAGGGTAGATCAATGTTGGTTAGCTTGCCGTTATCGTTATTCAACGTCGCGAGGTAGTCGCGTCCGTTCTTGGCATAGGTGCAGATGATCTCGCTTGGAGAAGCGAAGCCGTAGAGACTCGTGCCAAAGGTCCAGTGAGGTTGGCCAAACTCGGCTTCCATCGGGCATAGCGCTTCAACGCGACCGTCACGCCAGCGATAAAGATTCCACCAACCGCTTTTATCCGAGATGAAATAGAGCGTGCCATTAGGCGACCATTCGGGCTGAAAGATCGATTCACGAATGCCCCCGGCAATTTGTGTTCGTTCGACGACATTGCCGGCGTCGTCTAGTTTTCCGAGCCAAAGCTCGGTGCCGTCCCACGGCATGTTAGGATGATTCCAAGTGAACCAGGCGAGTTGCAAACCGTCGGGACTCAGTCGCGGTGAAGAATAAAAATCGTTTCCCGAAACGATCACGGTGCCGGCATCTTCGCCGTTCAGACTAACCCGAACGATGGTGTTGACAGCTTCGCCGTCATCGCTGTGGTCTTCGCGGACGCAGATGAGAGAGTTTCTTTTTGCGTCGATCGGACCGTCTGCGTAACGGCATTTGCCTGCTGGCGTCAACGGTTCCGGCGTGGCCCCGCTTCTGTGAATATAAAGCCGTTGATCGCTGAAATTTGAAAAAACTACTGTGCCATTAGACACCGCGTAGTCACCGCCGCCGTACTCGTGCACGCGCGTGCGCGCGTTGAATCCAAGAGGAGTGATGTCGGTCGTTGTACCGCCAGGAGAGCGTTGGACAATAACTTTGCGCCCGCCTTCGTGCGCGCGGCGCTCGATCCAATAGATATTCTCACCGCCGAAGCGCACTTGCTCCAGGCCGATCTCACTGCTGGCGACGAGGTCGGAGGTGATGGGTGATTTCCAGGAGCCGTAAGGTGCGATTAACGAGGCCATTTTTGGTGCCTAATTTTTCCACATGCGAGAATCGAAGCGAAAGGGCAAGGGTTTGCCGATTTGGATCAGTTGGAAATCCCTGTGTTTCGGGTTGAGTAAGTAGTTGCGCTCCGATGGAATGAGTGCTGAAGGCACGGAGAGAGCAACTGATGAGCCTCTGGCAGCCCATAAGGAACCTATGGGCTTCAAAGCCTGTGGCGGGGGATGAGCGCGCCAGTTTTTGGGTAAGCGCGAGATATCGATGTGCTCGACTTTCACCTTCTCGGGAATCTCCGCCGGAATGGCGACTAGACCTGTCGGAGACACATCCGTGTCGAAATGGACAAACACTTCTAAGGCTGCGAGTGAAAGCGACATTGATGTGTACACGATGGCAGTGCCTGGAACATGCCAGCGTGCGCTAAACAGCCGCGCGCCTTCACCATCGAACTGGCGGTACTTTCTCGATGTGATGCGCCAGACTTGCACTAGCTGATGAGGCCGTGTTCAATACGCCCGAGGATTTCTTCGACCTGACGCACGCCAATGTCTGTGTCGAGCAATTCCAAAGGAACGACGTTGCCGAGAGCGCGGTTGGGACGGCGCAACCATTCAGCGGCTTTCGCCTTGCTTCCGAAGGTTTCGGTGGCCTGGGCACTAATTCGTGCTAGGCGCAATACTCGATCAGACTCGTCAGCGCGTAACTTTTGCTGTTTCTTGCGTCTCGCAATTGTGCGATGGGGCAGGTGCAGAGCGTTGGCGGCTTCATCGCGATCTAGACCGAGTCCCGCGGACAGTGCTTCGAAAGAGGCATAGGGCAGGCCCTCTTTGACCGTTTTTCGCAGATCTTCTAACGTTGAAATGCGACGTTTAAAAACTTTTCTTCCGCCGAGCGCATCTACAAGCAGTTCTGTCGAGAGCATGGATCACTCCTATGGCACAGAGTCTAGTGCCAAATGGCAGAAAAGGCAATGAAGGCACTTTGAACGGCTTTCTGTGGTGCAGCGGGCTGTCCTTGGCGTTCTTTGGCGCGAAGTATTCGATGCCAAGCGCTTTGCCGTGCTGCTTGATTTCGTCGATCAACTCGGGGGCGAAATAGTGAAAGATTGAAAAATCTCTTGTCTCTTTGAGCGGGCCCCGACTATGGCGTCGAGATGCAACTTCGAGCAATAGATTGGGCGATCAGAAATAGCTGCTATGCGATGGTCGGTGCAAATGGTATAACGGCGCCAACCAAGCTCGAAAGAGGTGTGCAATATGAAACTGTCCAAGCCGTTGATTGCGGCGGTGCTGCTACTTGGCGGTGGGTTGGCGCAAGCGCAGGTGCTTAACGTCGACGCCGCCAAGAAGGAGGGAAAGGTCGTCGCTTACGGCACCATCCTGCCGCAGATCATGGACCCGCTGCACCGGGGCTTCGAAAAAAAATATGGCGTCAAAGTCGAGTACTGGCGCGCCAGCGCGACGGCCGTGGTGGAGCGGGCACAAACCGAATGGCTGGCGGGCAAGCCGGGCTTTGATTTGACCTTCGCTATCAATGGCGCGCAAGCGCTGCTCAAGCAGACCGGTGTTTTTGCCAAGTTTACGCCGCCGTCGGCGGAGAAATTTCCCGCGGCTTTCAGAGACAAAGACGGCTTGTTGACGGCATGGCGCCACACGCCGATAGGCCTTCTTTACAACACCGAATTGGTAAAGCCGGCAGAGGCGCCGAGGAATTTCGACGATCTGTTGAACCCCAAGTGGAAAGGCAAGATCGTTATGCCGGATGCCTCGCGCCACACCAGCACGGCGCAGTTTCTGGTAAGTTTGAAAAGAATCATGGGAGACGGCTGGCTCGACTACGTCCGAGCGCTGGGCAAGCAAGCGCCGCTGCTCAAAGAATCATTTGCGCCGGTGCCGAACGACATCGTGCGCGGCGAGGCGCCGCTGGGGTTCACTTACATCCAGTACGTGCCCCAGGTGAAAGGGCCGCTCGCCTACGTCTTGATGGATAAGGTGTTGACCGACACCAACGATCTCGGTCTCAGCGGCAAAGCCGCCAACCCCAACGCGGCCCGGCTGTACATCGACTATCTTTGCTCAGCCGAAGGGCAGAAAATCCTGGCCGATCTTGGAGAGTTTGTCCTGTCGCCGGGGATTTTGCCGCCGATCAAGGACGCGGACAAAGTGACCGCGAACAGCATATTTATGGATAACCCGACGGCGGAGGAATACAAAAAACTTAGCGCCGAGTTTCGCCAGATCTTTTTGGGAAAATGACGGGTCGTGCCTTGTCAGTCATTTCAAGCTCGCGCCATGAGCTGCGGACGTCTTTTCGATGAAGCCGCTCTCACCTAACCGGCGGGCGACGCGGTTGTCGATGACCTCTTCAAGTTTTACATCGCCGACTTTAGGGTTGCGCAGTTTTAACAACCGCTGCACGTTGCGCAAGCCTTCGACGGACGGCAGCGGCGCGATGAATCGCGCCCCTACCTCGGAGCATCATTTGGGAAATTGTTCGAGCCATGCGGCGATGACGCTGACCGTTTGCGGTGTGTGACGATTGTAAAAATGGTTGGCGCCGCCGACGTACTCGTATTTGGATCCTGCACCCGCGGCAGCGACGATTTCCTTGGCGTACTCGTGAAAAAACGGCGGCTCGGCGCCGCCGGCGATGGCCAGCAATGGGCAGCCGACGTTTTTCGCATGCGGCCGGCAGTCGTTGCGGTCGTCCTTGCCGTACTTATTCAAGTGCGTGCGCGCAGTGAAGATGCCCGGTGTGGCGCCGACGTTGACCGACATGAGCGCTTCGGCGCTGCCTTCGTCGACCATGCGTTCTGCCTGGGCGATCAACTCGCGAAAGACCGGCTGGCGCTCGACCCGTTCAGAGTAAAACTGCTTCGGCGCTGAGCAGGAGACGATGCTGACGATGTCTCTGCGCTGTTGGGTGCCCTGATAAATGATCGATTTGATCGCGCCTAAACTGTGACCAATCAAGATGAAGCGGTGATAGCCGCGCGTCTTGAGAAAATCGATGGCGCCGTCGAGATCGGCGACGCAATCCTCCAACATCTCATAGGCCGAGCCGCCGAACTTGGTAAGGTTGCCGGCTCGCGAAATCCAATCATGGCCGCGGGTATTGATAACGAAGCTATGATAGCCGCGCGTCGCGAGATCTTGGCCGAAGGTGAACATGGGCGGCAGGTAGAAGTTCATCGCCACGCCGTGGACGAAGATCAACGCCAGGTCCGATTTTTCCTTTGGCGTTAGGAGCGCACCATGCAAGCGTTCGTGATCAGAAGTTCTGAAAGTACAGATTTCGGTTGTGTAGCTCATGGGAAAACCTAGAGGTAGAGCGCTGAGATGGAAAATTCAAACGGAAACTATGACCAGAGAGCAGGAATAGCAGCCAGCTATGGCATTCAGGCGGCGACTTGTTTCAGCCACGCGGCGATGATTTCTACCACCTCCGATTCGTGGCCGTGGTAGAAGTGGTCCGAACCTGGAACGATCTTAAACGCGGCGCTGGCGCCCCCGGCTTTGGCCAGTTCGGCCGCGTACTCGGGAAAGTATTTGTGCTCCGCGCCGCCGGCGATGGCCAAGTGCGGGCAGCCTAAGCGCCCAGCGTGGGGGCGCACGTCGTTCTGTTCGTGCTTGCCGTATTTATTAACGTAGGTTTCCGCTGAAAACAGCGCCAGCGCGCCGCTCGCCTTGGCCCAGAGAAATTCTTTGCCTTTGCCGTTTGCGATCATGGACTCGGCTTGCGCCATGACCTCTGTGAAATCGGCTTGGTCGGCCGCCCGGGCCGAATAGAACTGTTTCGGACAGGAGCAGGAAACCACGCCGACTACGTCTTTGCGCTGGCGCGTGCCTTGGTACATGAGCGACTTGACGCAGCCGAGACTGTGGCCAACGAGAATGAAGCGGCGGTAGCCAAGCTGGCTGAGTCTTGCGAGCGCCGCGTCGTAATCTTTCGTGCTGTCTTCGAACTTTTCATAGGTGGCGCCGCAAAATCCGGTCAGATCACCGGCGCGATTGATCCAATCGTGGCCGCGCGTGTTGATGACAAAACAGTGATGGCCTTGCTCAGCCAGTGCTGGTCCGAATGTTGCCAGCGGCGGCAGATAAAAATTCATCGCCACGCCGTGGACCATCAGCAACGCGAGGTCGGATTTCTGCTCCCGTGGTGTAAACAGCAAACCGTGCAGCGTTTCGTTGTCGCTGGTCCGAAAACTCAAAAGTTGTGTTTCTATCTTCATCTCACTTGCCGTACTCCGCCGCGATCTTTTCAAAAAAGCCGCTGTCGTCGATGCGCTTCATGACCGTCGAATCGATCAGGCTCTCGACTTTGAGCGCGCCGATCTTGGGATTGCCCGACGCTAGCAAGCGCTGCAGGGTGCGCATGGCTTCGAGGGAAACGTAGGGCTTGCGGCCTTCCTCCAGGCGGACGAGTGTGGTGACGTCTTGATATGCGCCTTCGGCGGCGGCGGGGTCGGACAAACGAAATTGTTTAGCGAGCGTCTCCAATACGGCGGGCTTGTTGCGCGGATGACCGGTGAAGGCCATGCCTTCGATGAGGGCCATCATGACGCCCTGCAACGTCTCGGCGTTCTTTTGCAGATAGGGCGCTTCGACGAGAATGGTCATGCCAACCGATTGTAGTTTAGTTTGCTCGCAGCGACCGAGGATGGTGAAGCCTTTTTCTGCCAAGCGACGGCTTAAAAAGGGCGGCACCACCGTGACATCGATGAGGCCGGCTTCGATGGATTGCGCCAGCACGGTGACATCACCGATGACGATCATCTGAATGTTGTCGCGCTTTTCGTCCATGCCGAAGTGCTCCAGCCAGACGGTGGCGGTTTTCCAGACGCCGCCGCCGACGCTCTGCACGCCGAAGCGCTTGCCGGCGATTTCCTTCGGGCTTTTGATGTTGGGCCGAGCGACCAGGTCGAGGCTTTCGCGGCTGGAGAGGCTGCCGACCAGTTTCATGTCGCGGCCGCCGACCGCGGCTTGTATTGCCGTGGGCGCGCCGCCATAGGCGATCTGGGTATCGCCGGAGACCAGCGTCGCGATCTGCGCCGGGTTGCCGCGCACCCAGACGAGCTTCGATCGAACGCCGTACTTGTTGAAGAAATTTTGCCGCTGGGTGACCCACAGCGGTATCGCCGAGGTGCTCATGCTGGCGTGGGAGATGATCACCTCGCTGGGAGCCGCGCCGGCGCGGCATTCGACGGCGCCGATCGCAACGATCGTCAGCAACGCAATGATAACAACTGGCGCGATGTGGGTCTTCATGAAAAGTCCCCCCGATGACTCGGACTATAGCTGCAACGAATTTGGCGATGCAACTGGGAATCCCTCGTTTTGAGATCAACGCATCCACGCCGATGCTCGGAGTCTGCGATTTCAAATCTCAGATCTCAAAAACACCCAAGCAAGCCTAGGAATTTATTCGACTCAAACTATTCTTGACATTCCTGATTGATTTACTTAGGTTAGGGCTCCCGAGACAAATAGTCATGAAGCTTAGCTCCAAAGGCCACTATGGTTTGCTGGCGCTCGCCGAGCTTGTCGAAAACTACAAGCTCCGACGGGCGGTGCAGGTCAAAGAGATTGCCGTCAACCGCAATATTCCGCCGCAGTACCTTGGACAGATTATGGTCTTGCTCAAGCGCGGCCAGCTGGTGCATGGCGCGCGCGGTCCGTCGGGGGGCTACGTGTTGGCGCGCCCGCCCGAGACAATTACTGTCAAAGAAGTGATTCACGTGTTGGAAGGGCCGGCGGCCGACTTCGAGATGAAAGCGCAGCTAGAAAGCCGTTCCTATTCTTCGCTGTTGACGCACCGGCTGCTCGACACTTGGGCGCGCGGCTTGCGCGCGATGGAAACTGTGTTGGAGGAAACCACCCTGGCCGATCTGTGCAAGCCTGAAGAGCCGGCGCTGATGTACTACATTTAAAAATTTTTTGCCCTATTTCTGAGTGAAATAATCAAAATAGTATTTTTATCTGCTGGCAGTGAAATAATGGAGGAAAGCCATGACAACGAGCTGGAAAGAAAAACTCGGCGACGAAATCCCCGCGGAGCTGGGCCGCGAGATCGATGTTTTCGAGCAGCAGATGGAGCTGCGCAAGCAGGGGAAGATCGACGAGAAAGTCTTCGCCGAGACGCGCCTGCGCCGCGGCATCTATGGCCAGCGCTACGACAACGGCCAGCGCCATGACGGCAAGCGCGTGCAAAAGCTGAAACTCAACGCCGACTTGATCAAGGGCCCCGACACGTTGTGGGATGCGCCGGGCATGATGCGCATCAAGATTCCCTTTGGCGGCGTGACGCCGGAGCAGCTGGAGACTCTCGCCGATCTGTCCGAAGAATACGCCGATGGCGTGACGCACGTAACAACGCGTCAGGATTTTCAATTTCATTACGTGCACATCGACGACACACCGGCGCTGATGCGGCGGCTTGCGGCGGTCGGCATCACGACGCGCGAAGCTTGCGGCAACGTCGTGCGCAACGTGACGGCTTGCCCGCTGGCGGGTATCTGCCATGAAGAAAGCTTCGACACGACGCCCTACGCCAAAGCCTGCTCCAAGTTCTTGATGGGGCATCCCGACACGCAGGACTTCGGCCGCAAAGTCAAAATCGCTTTCTCGGGCTGCGAGCAAAATCCCTGCGGGCTCGTCACCATGCACGACTATGGCGCCATCGCCAAAGTGCGCACGGTTGACGGTCGGAAAGAGCGCGGCTTTGCTTTCTACGTCGGCGGCGGTTTGGGCTCGGTGCCCTACAAAGCGAAGTTGTTCGATGAATTCTTGCCCGAAGCGGAGTTGCTGCCAACCATGCAGGCGATCTCGCGCGTGTTTGCGCGGCTGGGCGAGAAGCGCAACCGGGCGCGGGCGCGGATTAAATTCTTAGTCGCCCAGTTGGGCATCGACGAATTCAAAAAGCTGGTTGCCGAGGAGCGGCAGAAGCTGCCGCACGATCCACGCTGGACGGAATTCCTCGCTTCGGTAAACGAGCCATCGGAGCAACCGCTCAAAGCAGGCATTAGTTTGAACGGCCACGCGCGGCCAGATGGATTCGACGCTTGGTATAAGACCAACGTCTACAGGCAGCGCCAGCCTGGTTATGTTGCCGCTACTGTGAGCCTGCCGTTGGGTGACGCCGGCGCGGACCAGCTGCGCGCTCTGGCTGACATTGCGCGCCGCTTTGTCAAAGACACGCTGCGCACGACCGTGGAGCAGAACCTGCTTTTTCGCTGGGTGAGCGGGGCGGACTTGCCGGAATTTTATCAGGCGATCAAAGCGATCGGGCTGGGGGCCGCCGATGCGGCGACGATCATTGACGTGACCTCATGCCCCGGCACGGACACTTGTAAGCTTGGCATCGCCTCCTCGCGCGGTCTGGCGCGCGAGCTGCGCCAGCGCTTGGGCGAGAAGAGCTTGGAGCTCGACGAGGCGGTGAAGAGTCTGCGCATCAAAGTCAGCGGCTGCTTCAACTCCTGCGGCCAACATCACGTCGCGGACATCGGTTTTTATGGCATCAACCGCAACATCAAAGGCTTTGCCGTGCCGCATTTTCAAGTGATCTTGGGCGGCAAATTTCACGATAACGCCGGCGAGTACGGCGTGCCGATCGGCGCCGTGCCGTCGAAAAGAATCCCCGAAGCGGTGGCGTCGATCACCGAGTTCTATGTGCGCGCGCGGCAGAAAGGCGAGCGCTTTCAGGCGTTCGTTGCTCGTGTCGGCAAGAAACAGATCAAGGATTTGCTCGAAGACTTGACCAAAATTCCATCGCCTGACGTCGACCGGTCTTACTACAGCGACTGGGGCGACCCGCGCGAGTTTACCCTCGCTGACATCGGCGTCGGCGAATGTGCCGGCGAAGTCGTCAGCGCCGCGGAGTTTTCTTTGGCGGCGAGCGAACGCGAGCTGTTCGAAGCGCAGCTCTTGCTCGACGCCGGCCACACCCAACCGGCGGCCAAGGCAGCGTACGCATCCATGGTGCGCGCCGCGCGCGGCTTGGTGCAGGCGCAGAATCCGGCGATTGGTGAAAATGAGGATCAGATCATCGGCGAGTTCACGCGGCGCTATTACGGCACGCAGCTTTTCTGGGACAAATACGCCGGCGGCAAGTTCGCCGAGTATATTTTTAAGGCCAAGGAATTCGTGGGTAACGGCGACAATGTTGATGGCGACCGCGCCACGCAACTGTTGCAAGAGGCGCAGCTATTTATCGACGCGGCGCACGATTGCCACAATAAACTGGTCGCTAAGGTGCAGAGTCCGGTGGAGATTGCCGTGGCGCAGCCGGTGGCGTGAGGGAAAATCTCCCCTAACCCCTCCCTTCGACTAGGCTCAGGACAGGCTTTGCCAAGGAGGGGAACCGGATTCAGAAGGTGGATTGATTTTCCCCCTTTGAAAAAAAGGACACAGGGGGATTTTCTGGAGCTATGAACATGGAACTACAAAAACTCGCCGTCAAAATTTTCACCGAAAAACCCAACAGCATCCCATTGACCGATTTCATCGACGTCTTTCACAGTTGGATTCAGGCCACCGACGGCGTCTACCACGACGTCGCCGACTACAGCCACATGGCCGCCGGACCGGGGGTCGTGCTGGTGGCTAACGGCGCCAACGTCGGTATCGACGAGACCGACAATCGCCGCGGCTTGCTGTTTACCCAGAAAGCTCCGGTACGAGGATCGAGCGGCGAAGTCGTCAAAGCCGCCCTACGTGCCGCGTTGGAGAGCTGCCGAAAACTGGAGAGCGATGCCAGGCTCAAAGGCGAGCTGAGTTTTTCCGGCCGAGAGATCAAGATCGCAGTGAACGACCGATTATTGGGACCGAATACCGAAGCTGCATTTGCCGAGTTGAAGCCAGAGGTCGAAGGTTTGGCGCACGCATTGTTCGCCGGCGCGGCATTCACCGTACAGCGCGACACTGATCCGCGCAAACGACTCAATGTTACGCTCCAAGCGCAGCAGCCGTTCGACGCCGCGGCGCTGCTCGCCAATCTGGCGCGCACCTAGCAGAGCAAATCTCGATGGCAACAGGCAAAGTCTATCTTGTCGGCGCTGGTCCGGGGGATCCGGACCTATTGACGGTGCGCGGCTTGAAGTTGTTGCGCGCCGCGCAGGTTATCGTTTACGACCAACTCGTCAATGCCGTGTTGTTGCAGGAGGCAGCGCCCGACGCCCAGCAGATCTTTGTCGGCAAACAGGCTGGTCGCCATTCCATCGCGCAAAACGACATCAACGAAGTCCTGATCAATTACGCGTTGCAGGGCTGCCAAGTCGTGCGCCTCAAAGGCGGCGATCCGTTTGTCTTTGGTCGGGGTAGCGAAGAAGCGGAGGTGCTAGCGGCCGCGGGAATTCCGTTCGAGATCGTTCCCGGTGTCAGCTCGGCCATCGCGGCGCCGGCCTACGCGGGGATTCCGCTGACGCATCGAAACTATGCCTCCTCTTTCGCGGTGGTCACGGGCCATGAAGCGATCAAGTCGAAATCGTCGGTGGACTGGGCCAAGCTCGCCACGGCGGTCGATACGCTGGTGATTCTCATGGGGCTGCACAACATTCGCTCCATCGTCGAAAAACTGCTAGCCCATGGCCGGCCGCTGGCGACACCGGTGGCGGTAATTCACCGGGGAACGACAGCCAAACAGGAAACCGTTGTCGGCACGTTGGCCGATATCGTCGAGAGAAGCGCTGGCATCAAATCGCCGGCGCTGGTCGTGGTCGGCGAAGTGGTACGTCTGAGACAAACGTTGGCTTGGTTCATGTCAGACCGGGAGCTCGTGCAGGAGATGGTTGCGCAACGGCCGGATACGGATCGAATGACGGAGAGATAAGCCTATGGATGAGCCATTGTTTGAGTGGCGCGAGCGACAGCTCGCCGAAGAATTGCTCCGCTGGGCGGAGGAAATGAAATATTTCAGCGACGAACCGTTTGTCTGTGATGCGTTTCACGGGTTAAATGTAAATAACACTATGATCGACAACGTGGCGCGAGAGGCAGACAAGTTCAATGGGTTATTTACCGATTTACGTCGAAATGAACGGGCGCCCCTGCTTAGTGGTGGGTGGCGGCACGGTGGCGGAGCGCAAGATCGCCGCTCTGCTTGAAAACGGTACCGAGGTGACAGTGGTCAGCCCCGAAGTGACGGACAACGTCGCGCGCTGGTCCAAGCAAGGTTTGCTGAAACTTTTGGCGCGCCGTTATCGCGCCGGCGACACCGTCGGGTTCAATATTGTTTTTGCCGCCACCGACGACCCAGATTTGAACGAGGCGGTCTATCGCGAATGCCAAAACGGCGGCACCTTGATCAATTCGGCGGACGACCCAGATCGCTGCGACTTTATTCTTCCCTCGGTGCTGCGGCGCGGCGACTTGACCGTGGCGGTCTCCACCGGTGGCCAGAGTCCCGCGCTGGCGCGCACGATCCGGGAGGAGTTAGAGCTTTATTTCACCGCCGAATACGAAGCCTTGGTGAAACTTGCGGCCGAGGTGCGTGCAGAGCTGCACCAGAGAGGCATCAGCCTGCCGTTCGAAAGTTGGCAAAAGGCGCTGGGCGGCGAGGTGCGTCAGCTGTTGATGCGCGGTGATCAAGCCAAGGCGCGGGCGATGTTTCTCAAAGACTTGAACGTTCAGCTGTAATTCGGTGGAAGCTGGCCCACGGCAAGGATTAAGCGGGTTGCGCGTCGTTTCCTTGGAGAGCCGGCGCGCGGTGGAAATGGGCGAGCTGATTCGCCGCTACGGCGGCGAGCCGATTGTCGCTCCGTCCATGCGCGAAGTACCGCTCAGCGAAAACCGCGCGGCTTTAGATCTTCTCGCACAGATAGAAGGCGGCAAGTTCGATCTGCTCATTCTTCTCACAGGTGTCGGCACAAAGGCGCTCAACGAAACGCTGCTCGGTCAATATCCACAAGAGAAAATCGTCGCTGCGCTCAGGCAGGTGCAACTGGTCGCGCGCGGCCCCAAACCCGTGGCAGCCCTGAAGGAACTCGGGTTGCAGCCCACGCTCGTGGCGCCGTCGCCCAATACCTGGCGTGAATTGTTGGCGACGCTGGATGGCGCCTTAGACTTGCCGGGCAAGCGCATCGCGATTCAAGAATACGGCATCGCCAATCCGCAATTGATCGCGGCGCTGGAGCAGCGCGGTGCGCAAGTTACTTCGATGCCGATCTATCGCTGGGCGTTGCCGGAAGATATCGCCCCGCTGAGAGACGCAACGTTCAATATTCTTAACGGCACCGTCGACGTTGTACTGTTTACCAACGGCGCGCAGGTCGATCATCTTTTCAAGATTGCCGCCTACGACAAAGCCGAGGTGCCGTTGCGAGCCGCCCTCAAGAAAATCGTCGTGGCTTCAGTCGGTCCGGTTTGCACCGAAGTGCTGGAACAAGTTGGGATCAAACCAGATGTCGAGGCAGCGCCGCCGAAGATGGGATCGCTCGTCGCGCAGGCGGCGGCGATTGCGCGGAACATTCTCGCCGATAAACAGCGGAGCGCATTGGCTGAGGACGAGTGTCGCTAGCGGGTGCGTAAGCATTGCGCTATGATGCGGCTCGAAGGATAGAAAGATCGTCGTGCTCGCGGTCCTGCACCTCAGTCGAAATCCACGGGAGTGGCAACGCCGTATTAGGTAGCAGGCGCCCCGCGTTGAAGTTCTTCAGCAAACTTCTCGTCGTTACCGTGCTTGGCTCCGTCGTGGCCATCAACATCGTTGCCTTTATGCAGGCGCGGGCGATGACGCGCTTTGTCGAAGGCGGCGAGCGCACGGCCCGGCCGGAACAGCTTGGCCTAATGGACAAACTCGGTGTTGTCGTTGCCGGCGTCAACGTCCCCCGGCCGCGCAACGGCAATACACCGGCGCAATTTGCTTTGCCGTTTACGACGCACCGGATTCCTGCCAACGATGGCGCTGTCCTCGATGCTTGGCACATTGCGGGCAAAGACAATCGGCCGTTGATCCTGATGTTTCACGGCTACGCGGTCAGCAAATCGACGCTGGTGAGCACGGCGCGCGTATTCCATGCTCTTGGTGCGTCGGCCCTGCTCGTGGATTTCTACGGTTCGGGCGATTCGTCGGGGAGCGGCACGACGATTGGGGTGAAGGAGGCTGATGATGTGGCTGCTGTTGTGAACTATGCGAAGCGAGCTTGGCCAGATCGAAGGCTTGTCCTGTACGGCATGTCGATGGGAGGAGCGGCGGTGCTGCGCGCGGTGGCGGCAAATGGGGTTCAGCCCGATGGCGTTATTATCGAGGCGGTCTTCGACAGTTTGCTCAACACCGGCAGGAATCGCTTCCGGGCGATGGGACTGCCGAGCTGGCCGCTTGCCGAGCTGCTGCTGTTTTGGGGCAGCGTTCAGAAACGCTTCAACTTTTTTGCCCACAATCCGGCCGACTATGCGCGCGCCGTTCGATGCCCGACGTTGATCCTCCATGGCGACAAGGATGCCCGCGTCTCGGCTGCCGAGGCGGGGCGCATCGCCGAATCCATGGGCGCGCGCGCCAAGTTCGTCTTGTTTGCCGGCGTGCCGCATACGCCGATCGTTGCCGCGACGCCGGGAAAATGGCGCGAGACCGTGGGAGAATTTTTGGTGCAGTTCTAGCAGGCTACCGAAAACTCTTCGGAGCCCTTCGACAGGGTTGAGAGCCCGCCCCGAGCCTGCCGAAAGGACGAATGGACCCGAGGTTGAAATCGTTGGGAACGATCCGTTCATGCTGAGCTTGTCGTAGCATTCTTACGAGTTTTGTGGTGTTAACGATTCATGATCTGGGAGGAATGGGGATCACATGAATTCTGATTTTGCCCATGTTTTGCAACAGCTGGTGCGCGGTCGAAAGGTCGCGGCCTTGGGAACGCTCCACGGCGGGAAGCCGTTCGTCTCGATGGTGCCGTTTGCCGTCGCCGCCGACGGCGCGCTGGTGATCCACGTGAGCAAACTTGCCTCCCACACCCGCGATATGCTGAAAAACCCTGAAGTCAGTATGTTGATCGCGGAGTCGGAAAGCTCGGAGAAAATGGCGCAGGCGTTGGCGCGTGTGACCCTACAAGGCCGGGCGCGCGTGCGCGAGCGTGATCACAAAGGCTACGCCGCCGCGAGGGCAGCCTACGCTGAACGTTTTCCCGACGCGGCGCCGCTGTTCGAATTTTCCGATTTTAAGCTGTTCGTCGTTAGAGCTCTGTCGGCGCGTTTGATTGCCGGCTTCGGCCAAGCGGTCACAATCGACGCGGCGGAATTTAAGTCGGGCATTTCTGCTTAGAGACTTGGCTTATGCAAGCGCCCCAATTGCCGGCACCGTATCAGGAAGCCGCACTGAACATGTTTTACAACCTGTTGTTTTGTGACGAGCCGTCGCTTTTCAAGCCTAAAACAATGGAAGCCACGCTGGCGTGGCAAGATGTGCTGTTCAATCCCGCGGCGCAAGAAAGCCAGATTAGGAGCCTTGCCGACGATGCCGGCGAAGAGAGCCGCATTCGGTTGCTCGCCTATAATTTGCTGCGCGCCCAAGGCCACGCCGTGCCGGCGCGCACGATACTCGGGCTGGTTGTCGAAGTGGCGCTGCCGGGTGGGCTCGATGTTTTGGCGGCCTATGCCGATCGGCGCGTGCGCTATATCAACCACAGCGGCAAAGTCGCAGTCTTCGAAGGCGCGCCGCCGGAGCTGGCGGCGAAGGCGAAGGAAGCCGTCGAGTTTGCGCAGGTGGCCGTCAATCAAATCGGTCCGTGGGACATGCCACGTCTGCCGGCGCCGAAACCGGGCAACGTGCGATTGACGTTTCTGGTTTCAGACGGCTTGTATTTTGGCGAAGGCCCGTTCGCTGTGATGCAGGACGAGCCGATGGCAGCGCCGATCATTCAAAAGGCGAGCGAGCTGTTACAGTTGATTGTCAACGCGGCCGCCGAAGAGTGAGAATCAGGCCGGGCGAGGCACGGCTTGACACTCGTGGCTAGTGCCGGTAGCTGTGCTGGAACAGAAATTGGACGGATCGGACGGCTAGGACGGATATGACGAATCGAAGACAAATTTTCAGTCTTACTTTACTCGCGCTGCTGTGTTTATTGCCCGCGCGTTTGCAGGCGCAAAAGTTCGTTCAGGCTTACTCGTCGATCAGCGCGCTAAACGCGACGTTCTGGACCATCCAGGACGCGGGCTTTGCCAAGCAGGAGGGGATCGACACCGAGCTGGTTTACATTCCGAGCTCGTCGACGGTGGCGCAGGCGACCTTAGCCGGAGAAGTGATGATCTCACCGGCCAACGGCCAGGTCATCGTTGACGTCGGTTTACAGGGCGGCGATCTGGTCGCCATGGGCGGCATCACGAACGTGGTGGCGTTCTACATCATGGCGACGCCGGAGATAAAAACCGTCAACGACCTGAAGGGCAAAACCGTCGGTGTGACCCGCTTTGGCTCGTCCGGGGATGTCGGCATTCGCATGTTCTTGACCAAGTATGGGCTCGAACCGATCAAGGACGTGCCGTTGGTGCAGTTCGGCGGGCTGCCGGAAATCGCCACGGCGATGTCGAAGCGCACCGTGCATGCGGCGGCGTTCTCCCAGCCGATGGCCTACCACGCGCAGCAGGGCGGCGCGCATATGATCGCGAATTTATCGAAAGAAAATATTCCGTTCCTGCACGTCGGCATCACCACCACGCGCAAGTTCGTGCGCGAGCGGCGCAGCCAGGCCAAAGCCTATCTGCGCGCCTACGGCCGCGCCGTTCATTTCATGCACACACGCAAGGAAGAGGCGAAGGCGATTATTTCCAAATACACCAAGATCAAAGATCCGGCTATTCTCGAGGGCAGTTTGGTCTATGGCTACGACTTCATCGAAAAAGTGCCGCTGGTGAAACCGCCGGCCTTTCAAATAAGCATCGAGGACAGCGCCAAGAAAAATCCCAAGGCTAAAACCGCCAAGCCGGAGCAGTTCTACGACAACAGCCTGGTGCAGGAGTTGATCGACGAAGGGTTTTTCACCAAGCTGTGGGGCAAAAGTCCGCTTTAGTTAAACTTAGTTGTACAGCACCTCTTTGAGCTTGCTCACCAGCGCCGGGTCGAGCTTGAACAGACCGCCGATATCCTTTTCCAACTCGGTCACCGAAACGGGCTCGACGTTGAGCCGCGACTTTTTCGCGTCGGCGAGAAACTCGGGGTCGCCGAGCGTGGCGTCGAACGCTTTGCGCAGCGCCTGAACGCGGTCCTTCGGCGTGCCTGGAGGCAGCGTGTAGGTGCGGACGATGTCGCTGTCGGCGTGGATGCCGACCTCGATCAGGCGGCGCGCCTCGTCGCTCTTGGCGAGTTTGCTCGCTTGCGGCACGTTGGGCAAATCCGGATGGGTTTTTCGGTTGGCTTGCAGCACCACGACGGCGTCGCCGGTGTCGAGCGCTTTGCGCCAGGTGACGCTGACCGAGTCCCAGCCCCAGCAGCCGCCGGCGACTTCGCCGCCTTCTGCAGCCAGACGAACGTCGGCAGTGCCTTTGTAGCCGGTTACCAGTTGGGTCGGCAGGCCGAGCGCCGCTTTGAGAATACGCGTGGCGTTGTCGGGGGTCGAGGTGCCGGGGGCGATGCCGCCCATTTTGACCGGCGTCTTCGACGCCATCCATCGTTCAACGCTGGTGATGCCGCTTGCTTTGGTCATGGCGCAGACCACATGATCGCTGATGGGCGCGCCGATAAATTCAAACTTGCGCGCGTCGAACTCGACGCCCGCTTGTCCCAAAACTTGGCCGAGGAACAAGCCGCCGATGAAATGGCCGATGGTCAGGCCGTCGGGCTTGGCGACTTTGTAAACGTGATTGGCGGCGATCAAGCTGCCGGCGCCGGTCATGTTCTCGACGATTACGCTCGGATTGCCAGGGATATGCCTGCCCATGTGACGCGCCAGTGTGCGCGCGTAGGTGTCGAAGCCGCCACCGGCGGAGAATCCAACGACGATGCGTATGCTTTTGCCGCGATAAAAATCATCGCCGGCCGCTTGAGCCTGAGCGGCGAAAACAACAACGGCGAGCACCTGGACAAGCTTGCTGATCATGAAACCATCCACCTTTCTAAGTCTTGTTGGAATACTAGCAAAGAACCGACGCTAGCCAAGGCCCTCTCGATCCCTGCGCATGTGAAAAAATCATGAGCCTCTCCAGCCCCATCCCACAAATCTCCCCTCTAGCCCCTGTTTTCCAAAGAGGGGCAACCGGAATCCAGCTGCATCTTGCCCCTTTGGAAAAGTGGCACACAGGGGGATTTGATATTTCATAGCCCCCCGTCCGAACCATCCAAAATCCAAAATAGCGAGGGTGGAGGTAGCGGGGCAGGCTAGCCGCGGACGCGCTTACGCTTGTTGGCGATGTAGTCGACCATGATGTAGTTGCCCATCTGATCGGGGGTGGTGTAGAAGACGCGGCCGGTGTTGAGTCGCGAGAGCTGGTCGACGAAACCCTGGCGATAAAAGTCGGCGCCCAACATGAAGGTGTTGATCTTGATGCCGCTCTGGGTGCAGCGCTTCACTTCTTTCAAGGTCTCGTGAACGATGCGGCTGTGCAAGAGCGCCGAGCCCCAGCCGCTGTGCAGGCGGCCGCCTTTGTCTAAGCTCGCCGCTGTCGGTTCGCCGTCGGTGATCAAGATAATTTGCCGGTTGGTAGCTTTATGCGAGCCCAATAGTTGGCGCGAAAAGCGCAGCGCTTCTTTGATGTCGGTGCCATGCTCCATGAAATAAGTCAGCGAAACGATGTTGGGCAGATCTTCGGCTTTGATCAATTTCGCGTTCGAGCGAAAGGCGACCAGATGCAGCGTGTCTTGGGGATATTTGGTCTCGATCAGGCGGTGCAGCGCCAGCGCGACTTTCTTGCCGGCGTGGAGCGCGTCGTTCATCAGCATCGAATAGCTGACGTCGATGCACAGCGCGGTCTCGCTGGCGGTGGAGTACTCGACGCGGTCCACCGACCAATCGTTGGGGCCGATGCGCACCGGCTCACCGGGTTTTTTATGCTCCAACGAATTCATCAACGTCTCGGTGATGTTGACGTTCATCGGGTCGCCGTACTCGTATTTCTTGGTCTCTTCGAGCCGCTCGCCCTGGGAGCCGCGCTTGGACATGTTGTGGTTGCCCCAGCGCCCTTTGTTGAGCATCTGAAAAATTTCGCGCAGCGCCTTATCGCCGATCTTGCGCATGCCCTTGGGCGTGAGCTTTAAGCCGTGGCTAGTGCGTTGGATGTAGCCTTCTTCTTCGAGCATCTGCTCGACGCCTTTCAAATATTTTAGCTGCTCGTAGGCTTCTTCACCCAACAGCTCGCGCAGCTCTTCGATGTCCAATTCCGACGGGTCGCCCATGCCGCGCTGGCCCCAGCGCAGAAATCGTTCGAGGCCGCGCAGCTGGCCCAAGATTTGGCCGGCTTCGCCCATGCCCATTCTCTGCGAGCCTTGGAACGGGTACTGATTCATCAGCTGTTCCAACTGCTGCATCTGGTGCATCATGTCGCTCAACTGCTGCAGTTGGTCTTGCGTCATCGAATCGAGATTGTCGAGCATGTTTTCCAGATCGTCGGCGGCGCGGTCGATCATGCTCGGAAGGTTCTTGAGAAAGTTCTCGTCCTGCAGCAGTTGGTTCATGCGGTCGAGCATGTCCATCATGCTCTGAAAATCTTGACTGCCGGGCTGCGGCTGCGGCATGCCGCGGTCGCTGATCTGATGCTTCAACCGATTCTGCAGCTCTTGGTATTTCTGGTAGGCTTCCTGCATGCGCTGCTGCATCTCGTTCATGCGGTCGGCGTGCTGGCCCGACATGCGCTCCATGAAGTTGCGCATCTGCTCGTGGTAGGCTTCCAGCTTCTCGGCCATGTTGCCGAGCTTGTCCATCATCTTTTGCTGCTCTTCCGGCGACAGTTTGAACGAATCGGGGGAATATTTATTGAGCAACTCGCGCCGTTTTTCATCGGCCTGGCGGAGAAAATCGCGCAAGCCTTTGACCGAGCGCTGGCCGTCTTCCGAAGTAAAGCCGCGCCGCATCAGGTCGCGCAACGCGCGCCGCACACCTTCTTCTTCGAGCAAGTTGTCGGAGAGCTGCTTGAGCAGATCGTCGGTGGTGGGGAACTGCACCGTTTGCGTGCCGTCCCACTCAGTGTAGCGGTGAATACGCATTTGGCAGGACTATAGCGCAGATCAGGGGTGATTCAAACAGTTTTTTGAGGATGCCTGAGCCTAGTTTCCGTCAAGTGTGAGATCTGAAATTTGTCATCTGAAATTCCGAGCGCCAGCGAGGCCACGGGGTGGATGAACGATTGTGAATAGGATATGAAATAAGAGTTTCGACGATCATGGAGCGCTTCGAATACCTCATCATTGGCGCCGGCTTTGCCGGCGCGGCCACGGCCTATCAATTGACCCGTCGCGGCGTGCGGGATGTGCTCATCATCGACCAAGAAGCCATCCCCGGTTTTCATGCCTCCGGCCGCAACGCTGCCATCGTGCGCCAGTGTGTGCCTGAGCCCGAGGTCGCGCGCTTGACCCTGGAGGGCGCTGACTTTATTCGCAATGTGCCCGACGATTTTCCTGAACCGGTTTCTTTCAAACGCACCGGCTCGCTCCTGTTGGGCGCCGGTGCCGGTTGGGCCAAGCTGCAAAACGATGCCGCGATCGGCCGCCAAGCCGGTATCGAACTGGAGTTGTGGACACCGCAGCAAACTAAGAAACATGTGCCGATCCTTGAGCGCGCCGAGTTTGATGGCGCGCTCTGGTGCGGCAGCGACGGCATCGTCGACATTCACGCGCTGCTCTCCGGCTATCTCAAAGCGGCAGCGAAAAGTGGCGCGCGAGTGCAGTACAACCACGCCGTGCGCGAGTTGCGTGCGTCGAGCGGCGACTGCGAGGTCGTTACCAGCCGCGATCGATTTACTGCCAAGGTGATCGTCAACGCCGCTGGAGCCTGGGCTAATCAGCTGGCCGGGCTAGCCGGCGCCAAAACGCTGCCGATGCGGCCGTGCCGGCGCCATCTTTTCGTCTCTGGCGCGCTTTCGTGGGTCGACAAAGGTTGGCCGTTTGTTTGGGACACCACCCACGATATTTATTTCCGGCCGGAAGGCGACGGTTTATTACTGTGCGCCTGCGATCAGGAAGAGCTGCCGCCCGGCGATCCGCCGGTGAATGGCTTCGTGCAGGAAGTCTTGGCGGAAAAAATTCAGCGCCACATGCCGGCACTGTCCGAGGTGAGCATCAGCCGAAGCTGGGCCGGTTTTCGCACGCTCACTAGTGACGGCAGGTTTATCATTGGCTGGGACCAAGGCGTGAAAAGTCTATTCTGGGTTGCAGGGCTGGGCGGTCATGGCATGACCACCAGTGCGGCCGTGGGGGAGTTGGCGGCGGATTTGTTGATTGCTGGACGTGGAAAGAAGGCAGAGGCGTTTGCGCCGGGGCGGTTCAACTAGTGTAGTGTCTCACTAATAAACACGCTTATCGTTGTGACACGCTCGCATGTTTTTCACCACGAAGATCACGAAGGGACACGAAGGTCGGAAAAGAATTCACTGTTTTCTTCTCTTGCCTTCGTGTACTTCGTGCCCTTCGTGGTGAAAATCCCCCTTCGGGCTCCCGCCACAAACTTGGCATAAGGTACAATCAGCGTGAGACAGAATTGAAGATTCGCTGAAGTGTCCGTGCCATAGCGTCGCGCGCGGTGGAACCCTTCCGGAACGAACGCAACAGGGCATCGCATTGAAGCCGCCCTGTCGGGGCGACCGGCCGGTCGCCTTTGCCGTTTGATGGGCTCTGCAAGGGTCGAGATCTTATGCGAAGCCATACGAATTTTTCTGAAAGATTGGCGCTGATGCGTTCGTTCCTCCAGGGTTTCACCGCGCCCGTCATCGTGTTAGGTAGCCGGAAGGGGAAAGAACAAATATTCGGAGGCAGAAGATGTCCGTCAGCATCGAGCGCGGCAAGAAATATTCTAGTCAGGATGCCAAAGCGATTGTCGACCAGCTTTATGGCAAAGTGCGCGAGCGCTGGGAAGCGCGGGTCAATCAAAAACCGTTCATGCAGCAGTTGATGGCCGGCAAGCTGCCGCTCAAGACGCTGCAGCTTTTTTTTCGCAATTGGGGTGCCTTTACCATCGAGATCAATACGCTGACCGCCTGCACTTATCATAAGAACATCACATTCTTAAAAGTGAACCGCGATTTGATGGGGCCCATCGGTGAGAAGATCGCCGATGAGTTTATCCATCCCAAGCCGCCGGGCCATTTTCTGGTGATGATGGAGACGGCCAAGGCGTTCGGGCTGACCGAAGAAGAAGTCTTTACTTCGTCGATGTTGTCCGAGTTTCGCGGCAAGATCGATTTCATGCGCAGCCTAGTCTACGAGGGCAGCGCCGCAGAGTGGTATTCCGCCACGACCACGGAAGAGCAGATCGGCCACTGGTCGGCCGCGTGCTACAAAGCTTTGACGACCCACTACGGTTTCGATCGCGCCAAGGCGACTTATTTTGCGACCCATGTCGAGGCCGATCTCGAAGAACATGAAGACGGTGTAATGGGTCATGCGAGCTTTAACCGCCTGGCACTGCAAAGATTGCTGGAAAATGGCATGGCCGAGGAGCGGCCGACTTACGGCTTGGAGTACTGCGCCATGACCTCGGTCGATTTGCACGGCGCGATGTTGCGAGCCGCCTTGGAAGAAGCGGAAAGAATTAAAGGATAATGGAAAATTGAAAATGGATAATTTCGGAGGTTTTGATGAAGGACCTGGTGAGAGGAATTGTTTTGCCGACTCCGACCGTCTTTCGTGAGGACGGCAGCATCGATGAGAAGATGATGCGTGAGTTGACGGAGTGGTTCGTCGCTTGTGGCGTGCAGGCATTTTTTATTTTGGGTTCGTATGGACAGGGACCCGCGCTCAATCCAGAGGAGCGCAAGAGAGTTGCCGAGATTACGATCCAGCAAGTGAAGAAGCGTGTCCCGGTCGTGGTCCACATCGGTGCCATCGATCCCTACACGGCGATTGATTTAGGGAGGCACGCCAAGTCGATCGGCGCGGACGCCATTGGTCATGTCGGACCGTATTACTACGCCGATCGTTCGGAGTACGAGGTCATAGAACATTTCAAAATGGTCGACCGCGCCCTCGGCATGCCGATTCTGGTTTACAACAATCCGCGCTACTCGGGTTACAACATCCATCCCGCTTTCATGGCGAAGCTGGTCGAAGCGGTGCCAAATATTTTCGGCGCTAAGCTGGCGATGGGTAGCGTTGACGAGGCGATGGCGTATATGAAACTGGTCAAAGCGCCGTTCGCACCCTATGCTTTAGCGAGCAACTTGGTTTCGGCAATGTCCGTGGGTGTCGCCGGCACGATCAGCCCACCGTTGGCGGTGACGCCGGAGATCGGTGTTACATTGGTGCAGGCGATCGACGCCGGCGATGCGGTGAAAGCGTTGGCGCTGCAGAAAGATATCATTCGTATCCACGATATCTTTTTGCGTTTAGCTGGGCCGTTTGGCCGGACGATTTACTGCGAGGGCATGCGGCTGCGCGGTTTCGATGTGAAAATGTATCCGCGCTGGCCGTCCAAGCCGCTGACTCGCGAGGCTTATGATGAGATAAGAGATCTGTTTACGGAGTTGAAGATCATTGGCTCGGCGGCCAAGGCGGTGGCGTAGGCTTTCTCTCTAAGGAGACTGTGTCGCAATTGTCATTCTGAGGCGGACCCGAAGAATCTGCTGAATGCAAGCGCACGAAAGAGCAGATCCTTCGCTCACGCTCGATGACAAAACGGCTGATTTTCTCCATTGCGACACCGTCTCAAGGGCGAGGGGACAGGGATAGGATATGCGAAAAATTTTAGGTCTCATCATTTTTTTTATAGCAAGCGCGCTGCCCAACGCGTTCGCCCAGGAGCGCGTGCGCATGGCTTTGTCGGTGCGCAATGTGGTGTTCTTGCCGTTCTACTATGCGCGCGACATGAAGATTTATGACAAGCACGGCTTGAACGTCGAGTTGATTCAGATGCGCAGCGACCTGCAATTGACGGGCGTGGTGTCTAGCGAGATCGACTACACGCCTGCCATTGGCCCGGCCGCCTATCCGATTGCCAATGGCGCGCCGCTCAAAGCAGTGGCGGTGATGTACAAGGCGCCGCTGTTTTCCTTGGTTGGCTTGCCGGCGATCGCCAATGCCAAAGATTTGGAAGGCAAAAAAGTCGCGGTCTCGCGCATCGGTTCCGATAGCCATCGCTATGGCTCGCAGCTACTCGAGATCGGTGGCGCCGATCCGAAGAAGGTAACGTTTATTCAGACCGGCAGCACGACGGTAAGCCTGCAGTCGCTCCAGCAGGGCGTGGTGAACGGGGCGATTCTGAGCCCGCCGTTTACCGGCATCGTTGCGGAGAAGGGCTACAAAGTTCTAGTGCGCAACCGGCAATTGATCGACTCGCCCTGGCTGGGACTGGTGGCGAGCCGGCAAAAGTTGGAGCGCCAGCCCGATCAAGTGCGCAACATGCTGCGCGCCATGCGCGACGTGTTGACCGCGATTAAACGCGACAAGCCTGCGGTGGTTTCGTACATCGCGAAAAACTTTAGCGTCAGCCAGACCAATGCCACCGAGTCCTATGAGGACATCAACGGCGTGATCATCGACTCGATGACGATGCACAATGATCAGCTGCAAAAATATCTCGAAACCTCCTATCAAGGCGCCGAGCTCCCCAAGCCGCTTTCGGTGGCGGACATGTTCGATCTTTCGTTGGTCAGGAATCTGAAGTAGCTCATGACTGTCAGAGTTTTGCTTTTCGCGCTTTCGCTCTTCGGCGCCCAGGCCCATGCTCAAGACACGGTTCGAGTCGGCCTCTCGGTTCGCAACGTTGTCTTGATGCCTTGCTATTTTGCCCAGGGCAAGGGTTACTTCGAGCGCGAAGGGTTGAAGCCGGAGCTGATCCAGATTCGCAGCAATTTGCAGGTCGCCGGTGTCGTGTCGGGGGATCTCGATTTCATGTCCGGCGTGGGCACGGCGATCGACGCAGCGCGCAAGAATGCGCCGCTGAAAGTGACGGCGGTATTGTACCGGGCGCCGTTGTTTTCCTTGGTCGGCGGCAAGGCGATGAAGGGGCCGAAGGATTTGGAAGGGAAAAAGGTCGGCGTGCCGCGCATCGGTTCGGAGAGTCATAACGCCGGCGTCTGGATGTTGTCGCAGAGCGGCGTCGACGTGAAGAAGATTACTTTCATTCAGACCGGCAGCACGATCGTCAGCATGGTCGGCTTGCAGCAAAATTCCTTGGAAGCCTCGGTGTTGAGGAGTCTGCGATGAGTGAAGCGAACAAGCCGGTGCTATCTTTGGCGGCTGGCTATCATTTGCGCGCCAAGGCGCTGTGCGATGGGCGCGTGAAGCTGAAAAACTTTGAATTGAAGGCAATTGCGTTTGAAGACGACGGCTTCGGCCATGACCAGTTTCTCGAAGGTAAGTTCGACACCGGCGAGTTTTCACTGGCCATGTACCTGGCGCTCAAGAGCCGCGGCGCGCCCTACATGGCGATCCCGGTATTTCCCAATCGCAAGTTTCGCCAGTCCTACATGTTTGTGCCGGAAAACTCGCCCCTCAAAGATCCCAAAGAATTGAAAGGCAAAAAAGTCGGCATTCCGAGTTGGCTCAACACCGCTGGCCTCTGGGCACGCGGTATTTTGGGCGACGAATACGGTGTGAAGCCGGCCGACATTCACTGGGTGATGCCGCGAGCGAACAAGGTCGACATTACGTTGCCGAGTGGCACCCGGCTCGACTTCGTCGCGGGCCAAGTTTCGTTGGCGGCGCGCATGCTCCAGGGAGAGTTCGACGCGATCATTGTGCCGGACTTTCCCGAAGAGAAAGGTTGGCGTCGATTGCTGCGCGACTCCAAAGCGGTGGAGCAGGATTTCTTCAAGCGCACGGCAATCTTTCCCACCAGCCATGCCATCACGTTTCATGCGGCCTATTTGCAAAAGCATCCTGGCGCGGCCCAGGAGATGTTCGACGCCTGCGTCGAGGCGAAAAACCTCGCGCTGCGCGACGACGCCGACGCGACCTACTCGAACTTCGTCTGGAACCGGCAGGTGTGGGAAGAGCAGCGCGCGGTGATGGGGCCGGACCCGTGGAAGTTTGGCATCAAAGGGAACGAGAAGGTCTTGAACACCATTGTGCGCTACGCGGAGGAGCAGGGGCTGTTGGCGAAGAAGGTCACGCTGAGCGATTTGTTTGTTCAGATCGATGAACCAGGCTAGACGGCGTTTCCCGCCTTTGAAAAAGGCGCACACAGGGGGATTTGTTTTTTTCACAGCTTCCCTTTTCAAAGGGGGAGGCAAAGAATGGGTTCTCTAAAGAAAACTCGTTGCAGAATTTGAGAGTTCGTTCATGGCGATCATCACCCATCAACACGGCGGTCACGGCGACCGCGGCCACGATCATGAAGGCGCGGTCGGGCCGCATACGCATCTGACCAGCGTCGGTATCGACATCGGTTCTTCGACTTCGCATTTAATGTTTTCGCGCTTGCTGATCGGCTATCCGTCGATGTTGCAGCGCAAACCTGTGGTGCTCGAACGCAACGTGATTGCCCGCTCGCCGATTTTACTGACGCCGTTCTCCGGCGATTGGAATATCGAAGCCGGGCCGCTGCGTGAATTGGTCGAGCGCACGTTCCAGGAAGCGGGCTTGTCGCGGGACGATATCGACACCGGCGCGGTGATCATCACCGGCGAGGCGGCGCGGCGTGACAATGCGGCGAAAATCGCTGGGCTGTTCGCCGACGAGAGCGGCAAATTTGTCTGCGCGACGGCAGGGCCGACGCTTGAGACGATCATGGCGGCGCACGGCTCCGGCGCGGTACAGCAAAGCCGCGAACAAGGGCTGACGCTCCTCAACATCGACATCGGCGGCGGCACGACCAAAATCAGTTTGATCGTAGAGGGGAGGATTCGCGCCACGACGGCGGTCAATATCGGCGCGCGTCTGGTGGCGCACAACGGCAGCGACGAGATCGTCCGGCTAGAAAAAGGCGGACGAAGATTTCTCGCCGACTTGGGGCAAAATCTCGACTACGGCGCCAAGGTTCCGACCGAGCTGCGCGCGCGCTTGGCGCAACGCATGGCGCGGGCGCTGTTCGAGGCGGTCACGACTGGGCAGCAACCGTGGGATGATTTCTATGTCACGCCGGCGCTCGGCAGTTTGGCTAAAGTCGACGGTTTGCTGTTTTCCGGCGGCGTCTCCGAATACATTTATGCGCGCGAAGCGGCCGCCTTCGGCGATCTTGGTCCCTATCTTGGACGGGAGATTCGCGGTGAGGCTGAGAAGCGCGGCTTCGACATCTACGAAGCCGGCGAAGGGATTCGCGCCACGGTGATCGGCGCGTCGCAATACACCGTGCAGTTGAGCGGCGAGACCATCTTCGTGCCGCCGACGTTTGCGCTGCCGGTGCGCAACCTGCGCGTGTTCGTCGCGGAGACCGATTGGCAGGCGCCGGTGGCGGAGCGCGTCGAACAAACGGTTGCCAAAGTGCTCGGTGAGCGCGATGCCGAAGTGCGCGGCACGCCGTTCGCTTTGGCTTTTTCGACGCCGCCTTTCGTCGGCTACGGCGCCGTGCAAGATATGGCCAAAGGCATCGATGCCGCGTTGGCGCGCATGAACGCCGACGATCGGCCGATCGCGCTGGTCTTCGGCCAGAACGTCGGTCAGGTGATGGGCAATATGCTTTCGGCCAAGTGGAACATGCCATGCATCGACGAGGTGACCTTGTCGGAGCTGGACTTCATCGACGTCGGCGAAGTCGTACCGGAAGAAGGCTTTGTGCCGGTGGTGATCAAGAGCCTGGCCTTTGGCGTTTGAATGATGACGCGAATTGTAGGTAATTGGGAAGGCAGCAGGCGCGAGGCAACAGGCTCGGATAGAGAATTCGGACCAGGAGTAAGTCATGGGAGCGGAAAGTACTGGCGTAGACAAGTTATGGGGCGAATTGGTTCGTTTGTGCAATGAGCAGTTCGAGTCGGCGTCTTTTAAAAGATTGCTCAATGCGAAATTTACCAAAGCGCGGGCGCAGCACTATTCGATTCAAATGGCCTATTACGTGCAAAACCGGCGCGACTGCTGGGGCTACGTGCAGGGCTCGTCGCCGCTCGATGTGAAACAGATGATCTGGGCGCATGAAGAGGACGAGCTGATCGGCCGCAAGAGCGAAGGCAAGACCGATCATATCACGTTGGCAGTTAAGGAAGGGGAAGTGTTTGGTCTTACGGCCGAGGCGTTTGAACGCACGGCGCGCAATGAGGGCGGCGAAGTTTGCTTCAGCTCGTGGATTCGTTTAGCGCAGAAAAATTGGTTGGAGGCGATAGCAGCGTCGGCGATTCTGGAAATCCGCAATTCCGCCGAGTTGATCAAGGGCGGCTCATTGTCGCGCCGGATCGGGCAAATCTTCGAGCGCGATCTCGGCATCCCGATGAAAAAACAGGTGAACAACGCCGAGCACGTGGTGATGGACGTCGAGCACGCCCACATGCTGTTGCAGATCGCGCGCAAGCACGCGACCAGCGAAGCGGCGCAGGAAGCGATACTGCGCGGCGCCAAAGAGAGTTTGATGATCGACCGGGTCTACCGCGGGCACCTGGCGGATATGCTGGCAGAGTTGGCGTAAGAGAAAGGTTGCAAATAATTTCGGAGTCCTTCGACAGGCTCAGGACGAACGGAGCACAAGCGCAAATGATTGCCGTATCCGTTCATGCTTGCCGAAGCATGTTCCGCATCTTCTGTGCGTTGGGATTTTCAAAGCCCTTGGGGGAATCATGAGCTTAGTTGACGGTTTGTTAAAGCAGTTTGACCAAATGGTCAACGATCAATTTGATAGTGTCGAGTTCAAAAACTTTTTGGCTGTGCCGCTGACCATGGAGCGCGGCCGGTTCTACGTCGTGCAAAATGCCCTGTATACCGCCAATCGACGCGACTGCTGGGGTTACGTCCAAGGCGGCGCGCCCCTCGAAGTGAAGCGCAAAGTCTGGGAACATGAGAGCGATGAATTGATCAACGACCCGCGCGCCGGCATGGATCATTTCAGTCTGACGGTGAAGCAGGGCGAGGTGATCGGTCTCAAGCGCGAGGATTTCGATAACGCCGCCGTGCCGGCGATGGTGCAGACTTGCTTCTACGCCTGGCATCATGTCGCCATGCGCAGCCACTGGCTTACCGCCTACGCCGCGTCGCATATGCTCGAGCGGCGCAACAACGGTAAGATCGTCAAGGGCGGCGGCATGTCGTTTCGCGTCGGCAAGAAGTTCGAGAACGACCTGGGCATTAACTTGAAAAGAATGATCTCCCTCGATGTGCACGTGGTTGCCGACATGGATCATTCGGAGAATATCTCGGAGATCTTCGAGCGCTATGTGAAGACGCCGCAGGACGTCGAGCTGTGTTTGCAAGGCGCGCGCGATTCCATGGCCATCGATCGAGCGTATCGCGGCGCCCTGGGCTATTACATGGAACAGATTAAGTAAGAATGGGGTGATGGGGTGATGGAGTGTTGCAGTACTGGAGTTACGGGTTCCGAACTCCGAGCCCAATACTCCATCACTCCAGTAGTCCAATACGCCAAGAAATTCGGAGGAGCTTAAGATGAAAAACTTGAACGAAGCGTCGGCCTACTCGCAGAAGAGCCCCTATGAGATTTACCAGGAATGGGAACAGATTCCCGTTCACAAAGGATTTATCGTTCCTGACCTGCTTAAGCTCGAGCTGGGCGATTGGGGGCGCAACGGCGGCAAGGCGGCGTTTGTCAATCAGGACGGCGCCGGCGGCATGTGCGACACGGTGGTGGAAGAGATCGCGCCGGGCAAACAGTTAAAGCCGCAGCGCCACATGTATGAAAAAGCCGTATTTATCTTGGAAGGGCAGGGAGCGACGACCATTTGGAACGATGGCGGCAAGAAACACACGCTCGAATGGCAGAGGGGTAGTCTGTTTTCGACGCCGCTCAATGCCTGGCACCAGCACTTCAACGCCCAAGGCGACAAACCGGTGCGGATGGTTTCGCTCACCGATGCGCCGGTGATCATCAACCGCTATCGCAATCTGGATTACATCTTCAGCAACAATTTCACCTTCGCCGATCGCTACGAGGGCGGTGCCGACGCCTGGAGCACCGCGGGTGGCCGCTACTTGGGACCGGATATCAAGAAAGGCCGGGTCTGGGAGTCGAACTTTATCGCCGACCTCTGGGCATTCGAGCCAAAGGACTACAAAGAGCGCGGCGGTGACAATCGCACGACATTGTTTGAATTCGTCGACAACACCATGAGCGCGCACCTGTCAGAGTTTCCCGTCGGCAAATACAAAAAAGCGCATCGCCACGGCGCCGGCGCGCATATTGTCATGCTCACCGGCTCCGGCTACTCCTTCCTTTGGCCCGAAGGCGAGTATGGCACTAAGCGCCACGTCGAGTGGGGCCGCATGAGCATGTTCACACCGCCCATGCAGTGGTGGCACCAGCACTTCAACTCGGGCGCCGAGCCGGCGCGCTATTTAGCGCTGAAACCCTGGGGCTTCAAATACAAAGTCGAAGACTTGAAGGACACCGGCGAGGACGTCAAGAACGGCGGCGCGCAGATCGAGTATCAGGATCAGAACCCCGAGATACACCAGTTCTTCTTGAAGAAATGCAACGAGAGCGGCGCCACGCCGCGCATGCCGATGTTCGACAAATAGGTCTTAGCAGCGCAGCTTGTATGAAAGGGCGCAGGGCCGAACGGCTCGGCGCCCTTTTTGCATTCGTGCTCAGTATTTCACAGTGCTGTGGACTCATGTACGGCATGGGCAGAGGTTAGGGAGGTTTCGGTAATATCCTAGGGTCTTGCCTCAGGACAACGTCAAAGTTCGATGCGGAACGGTAGGGAAAAAAACGGTGGCGCCAAAATCTTGGCGCAGACGAAGGGTTTCACGTTGATCGAACTCTTGGTCGTGTTCGCCGTGATCGGCATCCTGGTTGCCATAGCGATTCCGCAGGTCTCGGTTCATCGCGCACGCGGCGTCGATACCCAGATGAAATCGGATATCAAAAATGCGGTGATGGCGATGGAAAGCTACTACTCCACGATCTTTACCTATCCGACCACAGTGGCGCAGATATCTAACTTCGGCTTTCGTCAAACGGATGGGGTCAACCTGGTCATCAATTTTACAGGGCCAACGGATTTTAACGTCACGGCTACCAAGCCCGGCGGCACGCAGGCAAGTTTTACCTACAATAGTACCACCGGCCAAACCAACTGATTGGGCAGGGAGCCAAGAGCATGGGGGCAGGGAGCCGGAGATAGCCAAGCTTCCCAGCCCCCATGCTTGGAGACACTTACTTCGGTGTGCGCAGAAAATAAGTCTGGCCGGTGATGTATTTCGCCGCGTCGGAGAGTAGGTAACGAACTAGGCCGACGATCTCGAACTTGTGGGTCAAGCCGTCCATCAGCGGCGGAATCTCTTCGCGTTTCTTGAAAGCTTCGTTGGTAAAGCCGATGCGCGACATCGGTGTGTCGGTGGCGCCGGGGCAAACACAGTTCACGGTGATGTTGTCCGGCGCAAGTTCGACTGCCAGCGATTTGGTAAAAGCGATGACGCCGGCTTTCGAGGCCGCGTAGTGCGCCGAGCGCGGCTGGCCGGCGACGCCGCGGCCTGAGGCGATGCTCAAGATGCGTCCTTCTTTGCGTGGGATCATGTGGCGTGCCGCGGCCTGAGCGCAGAGGAACACGCCTTTCAAGTTGATCCGCATGAGCCGGTCCCACATCTCTTCGGGCATGTCGACGATCGGCACGCGGTCCATGACGCCGGCGCCGCAAAAGATGTTGTCGACCTGGCCAAACTTGGCGATGCCGGCGTCGATCATGGCGGCGACGCTTTTCGGATCGCCGACGTCGACCTTGACCGCGATCGCGTTGCCCTTGTCGGCGCGAATGTCCGCCGCAACTTTTTCCGCGCCGTCGAGGGCGAAGTCGGCAACGACGACGTTCAAGCCGTCGGCCGCCAAGGCTTTGCTGATTTCAGAGCAGATACCGCCGGCGCCGCCGGTGACAACAATGGTTTTAGCCATAACGCATGACTCCTAAATTTGATTGTGGCCCGACGCTATCACTAGTGATTGTGCGGAATCAATGCGGTGGGTGCAGTTTCATGCGCTTCGCCGCCATGTGCCGAAGCGATAGCCATTCGTGAGTAAGCGCCACGCCATCAACGCGCTGATGCCGATCAATAAGCCGGTCAGTCCCCAGCCTTGGCGCAATGACAGCCAGGCGATCGGTACGAACAATCCCAGACCGCCGGCAAGCATCGCCCACATCAAATAGCGCGTGTCTTTGGCGCCGATCAGCAGCCCGTCGAGGACGAAAACGATGCCGTTGAATGGCTGCATCAGGCCGACCAAGACGAATAACTCAAACGTTAGTGTGGCGTGCACCTGGGTGCTACTGGTGAAAAATTGCAGAATTGGCTCGCGCGTCGCGAGAAAGAAGAGCGCAAAGCCAACTCCGACGACGGCGCCGCAGGCGGTGACAATTTTCCCCATGCGGAAGGCGGTTGATCTTTGGCCCGATCCTAAGTATTTCGCCACCAGCGCTTGGCCGGCGACGGCCAAGCCGTCGATCACTTCCGAGCAAAGCATGAAAAGCTGGAACGCGATTTCATAGGCCGACAACGTCACCGCGCCCATGCGCGCCGCGGTGGCGGTGGCGAACACCAGCGAGCCGCGCAGCGCGCCGGTGCGGATGGCGAGGTCCTGGCCGATGCGAAACAGCGGAACAAGCCGCTCTTTGCAGATCTGCGAGCTGATCTGCCGATAGGGCGCCGTCTCGCGCCCCAAGAAAAAACTTCCCACGTAGGTCAACGCACCGGCGCTCTGCGCGATCACCGCCGCAACGGCAGCGCCGAGCAGCTCCAGTCTGGGTAGACCGAAGTGTCCGTAAATCAAGCCATAGCCGAGTATCAGCTGCAGTCCGTTGGTGAAAAACGCTAGCACCATCGGCGTGCGGGTGTTCTGCACGCCGCGAAAAAAGCCGACCGAGGCGAGCATGATCAGCGTGCACGGCGCGCCGGCGATGTAAACGCGAAAATAGCGCGCGCCGAGCTCGGCAACTTTGTCGTCGGCACCCATCAGACGATAGAGCTCGGGCGCGAAAACAATGCAGACCGCGGCGATCGCCGCGCCGCCGATCACTGCCAAGAATAATCCGTGGAGATAGGTTTCGCCGCACGCTTTCACGTCCCCAGCGCCATAATGGTGGCCGATCAACGTCGTCGAACCGAAGGTTAGAAAGGCAAACACCCAATAGATCGCGCCCGTGAGTGCCGCGCCAATGGCGCGCGCCGCCAGCGGCTCCGCCCCGAGCCGGCCAATCATCGCCGTCTCGCCGATACTCAAAAGCGGCGTGCTCGCCAACGCAAGCATCGCCGGGATGGCGAGGCGGAGTATTTCTTTTAATATTTGCGAAGTCGTCAAGGTGAAGATGCCCGAGAAAAACGCGTCGTCGATGCGCGTTTTTGGAAATCTATAAATGAGATTTGAGATAGGATATACGAACACCTGCGAGAATTGACAAGTTGTTGATGACAAGAATAAGTTTTCGCGACGGTGCTAGACCGGGATCGATGAGGTTTCGTTTTCAAATCACCGAGGCGCACAAGGCCAAGGCCCCCATCATTGTCTTGATTGGGGAGGTGCTTGAAGGCGAGGTTAGAACCGGAGATTTCCGTGTCGGTTCCGCTCAGCGGTGGCAACCAGTTTGTCGGTGTGGTCGTCGGTATTTTACATAGCTGACCGGACACTGGGATGTACTCGAGTGCCAAAGCCGGGGCGTGTGATAAGCCCATCGGCATCGGGGTCCGGCGCCCTGACTGTCACGAAGCAAGCGATATCGCGCCGGGTGTGGTCACGGTCAGCGCCTGAGTCAATTGAAGGTCGTCGCATCGGCCGGCGCGAAGGGCAGCGTGGCCTTTGTCGGGTCGATCAAGTGCGCGAGGATTTCTAGACCGTTGACCAAACGCGGGCCGGGGCGGCTGAAGTAGGCGCTGCCATTTAGCGCGAAGACGTTGTTGGTTTTTACCGCGGGCAGGTCGTTCCAGCCGGGCAGGGCACGCAGCGGCGTGGCTTCTTTGACGGCGCGGCGGGCGTCGAAGCCGCAGGGCATGAGAAAGATCACTTCCGGGCGCACCGCGACGATCTCTTGCCATTCGACCTTGCGCGAGGGCTCGCCGGCGCGCGCCAGCGCGTCGTCGCCGCCGGCAAGGGAAATCATTTCCGGCACCCAGTGGCCGGCGACGAAGAGCGGCTCGAACCATTCCAAACCGACCACGCGCGGACGGCGTCCCGATGATGGCACCGCGACGCGTTCGACGCGCTCTTGCAGGTCGCGCACCAGCGCTTGCGCGACGAGCAGGCGGCTGGTGGCGACGCCGATACGTAAAATGTCGTCGAACACGTCGCTCAAAGAATGCGGATTGAGCGAGAGGATTTCCGGTTTGCGTGCCAAACTGGCCGCTGCTTTTTCCACCTCGTTGTAATCTAAGGCGCACACTTCGCACAGGCCCTGAGTCAAAATCAGATCCGGCGCGCTTTGACGCAACGTTTCCTGGTCGAGCGTGTAAAGATGTTTGCCGCCCTGGAGAATTTCGCCGACCTTGCGGTCGATCTCGCTGCTGCTCATGCGCTTAGGGTCGATGGCGCTTTTGACCAGGATGGGTTTGTACTGCGCATCGGCAGGGTAGTCGCATTCGTGGGTGACGCCGACGAGCTCCTTTTCAAGGCCGAGGGCGTAAACAATTTCCGTGGCGCCAGGCAGCAGGGAGCAGATGCGCATGGTCGATCAATAACTTAACTGCGCCGCTTATGCTACCGAAAAGAGTTCATGTCTTAACCGGCGCATCCCCGGGGCGTGCTCGCCGAGAAATTTCAGATTCCCGCGTACCACTCGTAGCCGCGGTCCTCCCAATAGCCACCTTTGCCCTGGACGATTTTTTCGAAGCTCTCGACGAATTCGAGCTTGTAGATGTATTTCGCGTGTTTGTAGCCCAGTTGGGTTTCGACGCGCAGGCGCAGCGGCGCGCCGTGGTCGATGGGCAGGGCGCGGTCGTTCATCTCGTAGGCAAGAATGGTCTGCGCGTGGCGCGCGTCGGTCATGTCGATGCTTTCATAGTAGGCGTTGCCGCGATTGTCGGTGTCCATGCAATAAAAGACGATGTACTTGGCTTTCGTGCTTGGCTGCACGCGGGCGAGCAGTTCAGCCAGCGGCACGCCCTTCCATTTAGCGATGGCACTCCAACCCTCAACGCAATCGTGGCGGGTGATTTGGGTGCGAGACTTCATCGCCCTCAACTCATTGATGGTAAAAGAGCCAGGCTTTTGCACCAAACCGGCAACTTCGAGATGCCATCCCGTCCAGTTTTTAGCAGTGTTGGCGCGATAGTCGTCAGTCTTGGGTGCCGGCAGTCCGTTCGGGCGGAAGTACGGTGAAATATCTTTGTCGCTGAACTCCTGGGCGAGTTTGTGCCGGCCCGCTAGCAGACGCTGGATGCGCCGGTTGCCTTGTTCGGCGGACGAAAGCATCGTGCGAAACGTGTCGTTCTCGCTTAGCGCATTGAAGACTTTTTCGCAGCCCGACAGCAGCAAAAAACCTGCGCCGCTGGCGGCATTGAGGAGCAACTGGCGTCGCGTCAGATTAGACATTTTCGTCGCTCTCCTTTTTCACCACTTTCACCACAGCGCCTTCCGCCAACTCGATGGGCTTGGCCGGTGCGGCAGATTTTTCTTCGGCCAACAGAGCGGCGGCGATGTCCGGGCGATTCGATGGCGGCCGCACGACCGGTTTCTTTACAGGCGCCGGCGCCGGAACTTTCTCGCGGTACCAACCGGTGATCATCGAGCGCATGTTGTTAAAGAAGCCTTGGGTGATGACCATGAAGACATGACCCATGGCGAAAAACAGAAAACTGAAGGCAAGGATGAAGTGAACCGTCCGCGCCGATTGCCGCCCGCCAAACATGGCGGGCATCCAATTGAACGCGGCGTTGAGTTGCGGCGACATCGCCATCCCCGACAAAAGCACGAGAGGAGTAAGAATGACGAAGACACTGGTATAAGCCATTTTCTGCAATGGGTTGTACTCGCCCTCCTGCGGCGAATCTTTGCGCAGTTTCAAGTAGTAGGCGAGCATCGCCGGAATCAGCTTGGCGTCATGCGGAGTAAAGAAAAATTTGCGCATGTGGCCAGTGACAACGTTGTAGATGACATAGAGCAGGCCGTTGAGGGCAAACAGCCAGCCGAAGAAAAAATGCCAGAGCCTCCCATCGGCAAGCGAATAGTAGCCTGGCACGGTGATCCGGCTGGGAAAGGCGCGCTGCTGATTGCCGCTGGCGCTGTGCTGCAAGCCGAGCACTCCGGTGGTGGGAATTTCGTTGCCGTAGATTTGCACAAAGCCGCGGCTGCCTTGGGCGCCGATGGTCAGAAACGCGGTGCCGGGATCGGACTTATTGCCCCAATAAAGATGCGGGTGGGCATTGAAAATCATCAGCCCGCTCATGAACAAGATCATCAAGGCGATGGCGTCGATCCAGTGGGTCAAGCGGGTGATGCGGTTGTGACGATAGACGAGCGCTGCAGTTTCCATGATAGCTCCGCTTTCTTCATTAGATGCAGCTTAGACCGGAAAGTTTGCAAAACACAATTTCACGCGATGCCCTTTCCCAGCTCCGTCGTGCACGGGCACTGGTCGGGAAAGCGCTCGCAGTCGATTTCCCGCGGGCGCAGTGGCGCTGTTTCTTTTTGCGTTTGGCTTTTGAGGCTTTGGGTGATTGCCAACCAGACAATTACCGTCGCCAGCGTCAGCCACACCATCCAGCGGGTATCTAAAGGTCCCGCGACGACGCCGTTCGGTGCCACCCGTTGCACCCAAAAATAGAGCGCTAGCGCCGCCATTCCCTCGGCGATGCGCGCGGCGATGCCATCGGCGGCGATCTTAACCACCGAGCGGTCGGCCGATTCGATGGGGATAAAGGCCTGTTCCCAGATCGAACGATGCACCGACGAGCGCAGGCCGCCTTCGGTGACACGCAATACCGATAGACTAAAAGCGGTGGCGGCGGCAGTGGCGAAGCCGGCGCCGCCGATCAACGCAAAGGGCAAGACCATCAGGCCGCCGCGGATGCCGATCTTGTCTTGAATCTTGGGTGTGGCAAAAAGTTGCAGGAGCAGCGAGGTGAAATTGAGCATGATGTAAAAGTTGGCAAAAAAGTTCGCGTTGCCCGTGGAACCCATGCTTGCGCTGGTGGCCGAGATGTAAAATTGGACATCGATCAACAAGCCGGCCAGCGCGCCGGTCATGGCGATCAACATCAACGTCGCAGCGTACGGGTTAGTTATGGGCGCTAAAGCGCCGTGCTGCGACGCAGTCGTTTTTTTAGCGACGAAGTTGCTGGGAAAGAGCCGGTGGGTTCTGACGATCAATACGATCACGGCGAGCAGAAACAGTGCGGCGCACAAGATCAGTCCTTGTGGTGGCAGATAGCTGCCGAGCGCCTTGGCGAAAAGGCCGCCGACCATGCCGCCGGCCAGTGAGCTTGCGCCGATCTTGCTAAAAGCGCGCGCCGCTTCGGGCTTGGGGGTGTGTTCGAAAATATCGCTGGCCAACAACCAGAGGCTGGCAAAGATCAATGCGAAGACGGCGGGGATGAAGACAAAGATGTTAAACAGTAGCGACGAATCGCCGGGTTCGAGAAACGGCGCCGTCGCGCCGATCACCGCAGCCGCGAACAGCATGATGCCGAGCCGCGCCGGCCGCGCGCCCCAGAGCTTCATCGCCTTGACGAAGAGCAGCGCCAAAGGCAGCGACGCGCTCGCCAGCATCAGGGTGGCGACCGGCAACTGGAAAATCCCCTTGCCTTGAAAGAACAAGGCGTCGCGACCGGTCTTGGCGATGATAAACGCCGCGGTGGTCAGACCGAGGGCGAGCGCAGGGTACAAGATTTTTCGGGTTTCCACCGAGCCCATGGAAAGTTCTCTGTGATAACCACTGTGTCGGCATAAAGTTCCGCGACACAAGGGTTCGTCTCCTTAGATGCGCGTCAAAGCCACAACGATGCAGCGAGCCGAATAACTCTATCGCGAAATTTCCTTGCCACGGTTAGCTTTTTAGAGTAGAAATCGCCCACCTGCAGAGAGTGAGTTGCCAAGGGAGGTTCCGATGCTGCGAGTGGTGTTGGTTGCCTTGAAGGTTTGGATGCTGAGCGGGTTGCTTTTCGGCCCTGCCCAACTTACCGCTGCCGAGGCGCCGTTTTACGAAGGCAAAACCATCCGGTTTCTGATCGCCTCGGCGCCCGGCGGCGGCACCGATACGGCGGGCCGGCTGGTGGCGCGCTATCTGCCAAAATACTTGCCTGGCAATCCTAAAATTATCGTTCAAAACATGGGCGGTGGCGGCGGCACCATCGCGAACAACTATTTTGCCAGCGAGGTAAAGCCGGACGGCTTGACGATCTTGCAGGACTCGTCGTCGAGCGTCGCCAGTTTCGTTCGCGGCGGCTCGTCGATCAAATACGATCCGCGCAAGTTCAAAATGATTGGCGGTGTGGCGCGGCCAGGCAGCTTGGTGCTGATTCGCAACGATGCGCGGCCGAAATTGTTGAACAAAGAGGCCAAGCCCGTCGTCGTGGGTGACACCGATGGCATCCGCGATTGGATCGCCACGACCGTGTGGGGCGCCGAATATCTCGGCTGGAACCTGCGCTGGATTTACGGTTATCCGGGCAGCCGTGAGCTGCAGTTGGCGATTCGCCAAGGCGAGATCGACATGTGGGCGACGCAGAACGCCAAGCTGGTCAAAGATCTCCAGAAAGAAAATGTCGTGCAGGTGCTCGCCGCCGAAGGCAGCGCGCGGCGCGAAGATTTTTCCGAGGTGCCGACATTTCTGGAACTGCTGGGCAACAAAAAACCGGGCGGGGTTTCGTGGCAGGCCTATCAGGCTTGGGCTGGCGCGCCAGAGTTGGATAAATATCTGGTCGCTCCCGAAGGCACCCCCGAGCCGCTGGTCAAACTGCTGCGCGAGGCGTTCACCAGGCTGATGAAAAATCCTGAGGTCGACCAAGAGGGCGATAAGTTTTTTGGCGACGGCTGGAAACCCCACGGTCACGAAAAACTCGAAGCGATCATTCGCGATCACATCGCGATACCGAAGGAAGCCAAGGACTACATCACCAAAATGCGCGTGAAGTACAATTTGCCGGTGGGTGACAGCAAATCGTAAGCTCCTGTGCCGACGGAGAGGTCAGCGATGAGAATCACATTTGTCCTTTTCGGATTACTGGCTCTTTGTTGCGTTGTGCTCAGCGACAATCGCGGTGCCGACGCCGCTGAGTCCCCCTACTACGCCGGCAAGACGCTGCGCATTCTGGTCTCCTCCGGCAGCGGCGGCGGCACGGACACGACGGCGCGGTTGGTGTCGCGCTTCATCGGCAAGTATCTGCCGGGACATCCGCGCGTGCTGGTGCAAAACATGCCGGGTGGCGGCGGCACCATCGCCAACAATTATTTCAGCAGCGAAGTGAAGCCCGATGGTTTGACCATTCTACAGGACTCCTCGTCGGCCATCGGCAATTTCGTGCGCGGCGGGCCGACCATTAAATATGACCCGCGCAAGAACAACATGCTCGGCGGCGTCGCCCGCTCGGGCAGCCTGCTGGTGATCCGCAACGATGCCCGCGCGCGCCTGCTCAACAAGAGCGCGAAACCGGTGGTGGTTGGCGACTCCGATGGCATTCGCTCCTGGGTGGCGATGACCGTGTGGGGCGCGGAGTATCTCGATTGGAACCTGCGCTGGATCTACGGCTACCCGGGCAGCCGCGAGCTGCAGCTGGCGATTCGCCAGGGCGAGATCGACATGTGGGCCACGGCCAACGTCAAGCTCGTCAAGGATTTGCAGAAAGAGGGCATCGTTCAGATCGTCCTAGCCGAGGACGAGCGGCGCCGCGAGGATTTTGCCGATGTGCCGACGTTCGTTGAAACCCTCGGCGCGAAGAAGCCGTCAGGGTTGTCGTGGCAAGCGTTCATGGGTTGGGCCGGTTCGCCGGACTTCGATAAATTCTTGGTCGCGCCGCCGGGCACGCCCGAGCCGCTGCTCAAGGCTTTACGAGACGCGTTCACCCAGGTGATGAAAGATCCCGAAGTCGACAAAGAGGGTGACAAGTTTTTTGGCGACGGCTGGAAGCCGATCTCGGCGCAGCGGGTCGAACAGTTGATTCGCGAGCAGATCGACATACCCAAAGACGCGAAGGGCTTCATCACCAAGCTGCGCCAGAAATACAATTTGCCGCTGGGCGAAAAAGCCTCCTGACGCTCTGCAATCTATAAATCGCAATCCGTCTTTGAACTGCGCCACTGAAACGAGACGAGACCCTCCATGTTTGAAGCCGCGCTTGAAGGTCTGATCGGCGTCCTCCAGCCCGAAGCCTTCATGTTCATGTGCCTGGGTGTGGCCATCGGCAGTCTGGTTGGTTTTCTCCCCGGCATCGGCGGACCGAGCACGCTGGCAATCATGCTGCCCTTCGTCATGACCATGAAGGACCCGCTGCTGGTGATCGCACTGCTCGTCGGCCTGGATGCGGTCGGCAACACCGCCAGCGCGTTTACTTCGATTCTCATTTCCGTGCCCGGCAGCTCCGGTTCCCAAGCGACGATTCTCGACGGCCACCCGATGGCGAAAAATGGCGAAGGCGCGCGCGCCCTGAGTGCGTCGTTTGTCGCGTCGCTGCTCGGCGGTATTTTTGGCGCGCTGGTTTTGTTCGCGTCGCTGCCGATCTTGCGGCCGCTGGTGTTATCGTTTAGCTCACCGGAGTTTTTCATCTTGACGCTTTGGGGCGTCAGCATGGTCGGCATTCTCAGCGGCAACGCGCCGATCAAAGGTTTGTTGGCCGGCATCCTCGGCGTGTTTATCTCCACGGTCGGCCTCGATGCCAAATCCGGCGTCGAGCGCTTCGCGTTCAATGTCTCGTACTTGTGGGAAGGCATCGATCTTGTGCTCGTCGCCCTGGGCATCTTCGCGATTCCCGAAGTGATCGATCTGGCCGGCCGCAAGGGCACCATCGCCAAGGCCGAGGAGTTTGGCCGCGGCTATGTGCAGGGGATCATCGACGTCTTCACGCATTGGTGGCTATTGCTGCGCACGTCGATCATCGGCGTCTGGGTCGGATTCCTGCCGGGCCTGGGCAGCTCGGTGGCGGATTGGTTCGCCTACGCGCATGCGGTGCAGACCGAGAAAAATCGCGAGAACTTCGGCCGCGGCGACGTGCGCGGCGTGATCGCCTCCGAAGGCTCGAACAACGCCAAAGAGGGCGGCGACTACATTCCGACGCTCGCCTTCGGCATACCCGGCGGCACTTCTTCGGCTCTGGTGCTGACCGCGTTCATCGCCGTCGGCATCAAGCCCGGGCCCGACATGTTGACCTCGCAGTTGAACCTTACGTTTGCTGTGATCTGGACGCTGGTGATCGCCAACATCATCGCCACCGCGATCTGCATGGTCTTCGCTCGGCCGATCGCCAAGATTTGCTTCATGCCGTTTTACGCCATTGTGCCGCCCATCGTCGCGTTTGTTTTCATCGGCGCCTTTGCCGCCAATTTTCATAACTACGACTTGTTGGGCTTGATGATGTTTTCGTCGCTCGGATTTTTCATGCGCCGCTACGGTTGGCCGCGCGCGCCGCTGGTTTTAGGCATGGTGCTGGGCGACAAGATGGAGCTTTACCTCTGGCTGTCGTACACGCGCTATGGGTTTGAATGGCTGGCACGCCCGGCAGTGATCGTGCTGATTATACTGCTGCTGGCGTCGGTTTTGTATCCGATATATACGAGCAAGCGGCGCGCCGCCGCATTGCCGGCTGAGGATTGAGCATGACGCGCGGGAGAGAAGCGATTTTTTTTACTGCTTTCATCACCCTGGTCATGTTGGCGGCACTGTGGGTGGCGAAGGATTGGCCGGTGCGCGCCGCGATTATTATCTTCTTGCTTGGCGGCCTCGGTGTCGTACTGGCCGCCGTGCAGCTCTTCAAAGACTACCGTGCCATTCATGCCGAAGGCGTTGGCATTGTGCGGCCGACTTTCGAAGTCGCTGCCATCGAGCACGAAGGCAAATGGGGCAGCCTGGAAATCTGGGCCTGGCTGTGGGGGCTCTATTTCGCCATTCACTTGATCGGTTTTCCGATCGCGTTGCCGCTGTTTGTGTTTGCCTATGTAAAATTCTACGGCGGCGGTTGGCTCACCGCGATTGTGCTCACCGCTCTGACCTGGGGATTTCTCTATGGCATCTACGATTACTTGTTGCATGTACCCTGGCCGAAACCGTGGCTCAGCGCAGTCCTGCCTTGGTAAGCCCTGCGCTCGGAGCGCCTTGTCAACGTGTCGCTAGGTAAAGCTGGGTGTATCCAATCGTGCATAGTGTGTAAACCTTTGTATACAGTTGCCTGCTTGCCGGCTTGCGTTCCCGTTTCGTGGGTCCTGATTGAACGCTCTTGCGTCAACGGATCAAATTTAATCGGCGCACGACCTTGTTGCAACGTCTGCCAGGCCGCCTCCAACTCCTGTTGGTGCAGTTCCGCCCAAGCCAAAACGAGTCGCTCCTGACGTCTTGGCAGCGAACCAGCCAAAACCAAGCTCAAAACTCCATCAAATCATTTGCCACCACGACGGTGCCGGCGAAATACTTTCTCACTTCGTCGGCCCAGGGCGAGTAGTCGGTTAGGCCTGGGCGCGTGGTCAGGTGTGATAGTACGACTGTTTTGACTTTTGCCTGGCTTGCGGTGTTGCCGATGGCTTCCAACGACATGTGGCCTTGGGTGGCTTGCTGCATGATGCCGATTTGCTCTGCGGGCGTCATCGCCTGCCAGCGGCCGTCGGCGATCATCGCTTGTTTGCGGTCTTCGCATGATGACGTCTCGGTGACGAGTATGTCAGCATCTTTGGCCAGGGCCGTGACGGCGGCGCAGGGGCCGGTGTCGCCGGTGAAGGCGATGACGCGATCTGGGGTTTCGAAGCGGTATGAGTAGGACTTGTGTTTGCCCGCGGCGGCGCCTTTGTGAAAGCTGAAATGGGTGTTTTCGATGGCGGTTACTTTGATGTTTTCGTCTTCGTAGAACTTGCCGATGCCTTTGTCGTGGCCGCAGAAAACTTGGGCGATTGGCTTGCTGCGGCCGCCGTCGGCGATTCTGATTTCGGCGCTGATGCCATAATACTGGATCGCCGCCAGTACCAATTCCTCTGTGCGCGGCGGGCCGTAAACATTGATCGGTTGCGTGCGCTGGCGATCCCAAGACAGCGAAATAAGCGTACCGAGGCCTGCTGTATGATCGTCGTGGTGGTGCGTAATGAAAATCGTGCCGATATTACGAAAGTCGATACCGGCGCGCGACAGACGGCGGGAGACGCCGTCGCCCGCGTCAATGACATAATGGGTTCCGTTGACGGTGAGAAGATTTGAGCACTGTGCCCGGCCCGGGCGGGCCGAAGGGCCTCCGGCCGTACCGAGGGTGATCAGCGATGATGGTGTGCGCATCTCAAACCTCCGCTTGGGGCATGAACTGTTTCTTGTTCAATCGGGTATGCCCCACGGCGGTGCAACGTAGCGGTGCTCGGATTCAACTCGTACGAGGATGGGATAATTCATGAGACTGCGCTTCCCTAATCGAAATAAATATAGCACGAAGCGACGGGCTTGTAAGAGCCGCCGGGACGCCCGGTTCCACCTCACTCTCCATACTGCTGTATCAACTTGGCTACCAGCGCCGTCCAACCGGTCTGGTGGCTGGCGCCGATGCCGGCGCCGTTGTCGCCGTGGAAGTATTCATGGAAGGGGATGAGATCGTGCCAGTGGGGATCCTTTTGAAACAGCTCGTTGGCGCCGAAGACCGGGCGGCGACCATTGTTGTCGCGCATGAAGATATGGGTCAGCCGCTGGGAGATTTCGCCGGCGACATCCCAGAGGTTGGCCATGTTGCCGGAACCGGTGGGGCACTCGACTTTGTAGCTGTTGCCGAGGAAAAAGTGAAACTTTTGCAGCGATTCGATCAGCAAGAAATTTACCGGGAACCAGATCGGGCCGCGCCAGTTGGAGTTGCCGCCGAACAGACCGGTGCTCGATTCCGATGGTTCATAGTCGACGCGGTACTCGGTGCCGTTGACACCGAATTTGTAAGGGTTGCTAGCATGGTAGCGCGACAGAGCGCGGATGCCGTAGGGCGAAAAGAACTCATTTTCGTCGAGCATGTAACTCAGCACCCGTTTCAAACGATGGCGATTGACCAGCGAGAGAAAACGCTTTGGCCCATCGTCGGTGGCTTCGGTCTCAATGTGTTCGCCCATTTCAGGGCGATTTTCGATGAACCACTGCATGCGCCGCTTGAATGACGGCAGTTTGTCGATCAGCACTGGGTCGAGGGTCTCAACGGCGAACAGCGGGATCAGACCCACCATCGAGCGCACTTTCAGTGGCGTTCGTTTGCCATTGGGAAGGGTCAACACGTCGTAGTAAAAGCCGTCCTGCTTGTCCCACAATTCAATGTTCTCGCCGCCCAGGTTGTTCATGGCGTCGCAAATGTAGACAAAGTGCTCGAAGAATTTGCTCGCCACGTCTTCGTAGGCGGAGTTTCCTCTCGCGAGCTCAAGTGCGATGGCCAGCATGTTCAAACAAAACATGCCCATCCAGCTGGTGCCGTCGGATTGCTCGATGTGGCCGCCGGTGGGCAGCGGGGCGCTGCGGTCGAAGACGCCGATGTTGTCCAAGCCGAGAAAGCCGCCCTGGAAGACGTTGCGCCCTTCGGCGTCCTTGCGGTTGACCCACCAGGTGAAGTTCAACATCAATTTCTGAAAAATCCGTTCGAGAAATTTGCGGTCGCCTTCGCCGCGTCGCTTCATTTCGACTTTGTAAACGCGCCAGGCGGCCCAGGCATGCACCGGCGGGTTGACGTCGCCGAAGGCCCATTCGTAGGCGGGTAACTGGCCGTTCGGGTGCATGTACCATTCGCGCGTCATCAAGAGGAGCTGTTCTTTGGCGAAGTCCGGATCGACGATGGCCGCCGCAACGCAGTGAAACGCCAGGTCCCAGGCGGCGTACCAAGGATACTCCCACTTGTCCGGCATCGAGATCACGTCGGCATTGTACAGATGGCGCCACTCGCGATTGCGCCCCTTGGCGCGTTCGGCTGGCGGCGGCGGTTGGCTGGGGTCGCCTTTGAGCCAGCGATTGACGTCCAAGTGATAAAACTGCTTGCTCCAGAGTAGTCCACCCAGCGCTTGGCGCATGATGTGCGCGCGATCTTCAGTGAGGGTATCGGGGATGACGGTGCGATAAAATTCGTCGGCTTCGGCTTGCCGCTGGGCGACTACTTTGTCGAATTCGCCGTCCAGTGCCAAGCCTCCGCTCGGCTCAGTGGGACTCAGCCGTAAACGCAACGTGACGCGGTCTCCGGCCGCGACTGTGGTTTGATAGTGGGCTGCGGCTTTGGTGCCCGAGTTCGCTGGATTGACACGGTCTTTCTTACCGTGGACGACATAGTCGTTGATGCTGTCTTTGACGTAAGGCGTTTCGTTGGCGAGGCCGAAGAGTTTGTGAAAGTTAGTCTCGTTCTCGGTGAAGAGCAGCTCCGGCGCGCCATCGCAATAGAGCCAACGGTTGCCGTAGTAGGAGTGCGCTAGCTTGATGGCCGCCACTTCGACGGACTCTTCGCGGCGCAGCCGCGGCCGCCGTTCGTCTAGGCCCCACGACCAGGTGTTACGAAACCAAACCGTCGGTAACAGATGCAACGGCGCCGCTGCGGAGCCGCGGTTGATCGCTTCGATCTTAATCAAAATATCGTCCGGTGAAGCTTTGGCGTATTCAATAAAAACATCGAAGTAGCGGTTCTCATCGAACACTCCGGTGTCGATCAGCTCGTACTCTGACGCTGGCTTGCCGCGCCGGCGGTTTTCTTCCACGAGTTTCCCGTAGGGAAATTCCTGATGTGGATACTTGTAGAGAAACTTCATGTAGGAATGGGTCGGTGTGCTGTCAAGATAAAAATAGTATTCCTTGACGTCTTCGCCGTGGTTGCCTTCGTTGCCGTTGAGGCCGAAGAGCCGCTCCTTGATAATCGGATCTTTGCCATTCCATAAAGCAAGCGCGAAACAAGTGAATTGGTGACGGTCGGAGATGCCGCCCAGGCCGTCTTCACCCCAGCGGTAAGCGCGACTGCGAGCCTGATCATGGGGCAGATAGTCCCAGGCGGTGCCTTGGGCGCTGTAATCTTCACGCACGGTGCCCCACTGGCGCTCGGAAAGATAGGGCCCCCAGCGCTTCCAGTTCTTTTTGCGCAGGCGATCCTCTTGGAGCCGGAGTTCTTCTTGAGTCAAGTTTCGGCGCTTCCTTGTCGCGGTTCGATTTGCAGCGGCCATTATATCACGTCCTCGACGGCGCGGTGAGTTTTTCGCTCTGCGCCAGGAAATACTGTCGCCAATTTTCTGACAGGGCTTTCGCCTGGGCCGCTTTACGCATGCCCGCAACGTCGTGTTTGTCGAAAGCGTAGAGGCGAGTGATATCGGCGATGGTAACTTTTTCTTCGTCGCGGCTGAGAAATTCGATGCGATCGCCCGGGGCGATCTCGCCTTCGCGCAGCACGGCACAGTAAAAACCAGTGCGGCGGCTTTTCAAAAACCGCTTCACCATGTCGTCGCGGCCGAACTTCACGTTCAATTTGTAACAGGGGAGCCGCGGCTCGGTGACTTGCACTTCCACGGGACCCAGACAGAAACGATCGCCGACGTTCAAGTCCTTTTCGAGGATGCCTTCGGTGGTAAGGTTTTCACCGAACATGCCCCAATGAAATTCGATCATGGGCAGTTGCTTGCGCCAATAGACGTAATGCTCGGAGGGATAGGCGTAGATCGCCTTGCTCGGTCCGCCATGCACGGCGAGGTCGGCCTGTTCATCGCCGGTGATGTTGAGCGCATTGACGCGCACGCGACCGGCAACCGGCTCTTTGAAAATCCCGGTGCGGATCAACCGGCCTTCGTGGAAAAATTCGCGCGGTTGACCGACGTTGATGGAAACGATTTGCATGACTGTTTGGACGCGAGTTGTCGCGCTTTAGGTGCGCGTTTTTGTGTTGTCCCTAGACTCCCCCCTTTGAAAAAGGAGGACACAGGGGGATTTGATTTTTTCACATCTCCCCTTTTACAAAGGAAGTGAAAATTCAGGCTTCAACGTTGGCTCGAGTTCGGAGCCCCATCATCTGCAAGAACAACGCGCTCGATTCTCACCAACTCGGCCAACGACCAAGCCTGGAACGGACAACCGCGCGGCGTGTGCGGCGCGTCGGCGTCGGCGATCTCGGCGACATGGCCGAGGCCGGCTTGCTGCAAATGGTCTTTTAGCGGTGCAACAAACCGCGCCCGCGCTTCGCGCTTGGCTTCGGCGCTGTTATTGCGCGCGCGCAGCCAGGCTTCGACGAAAGGTCCGATTAACCACGGCCAAACTGTCCCTTGGTGGTAGGCGCCGTCGCGCTCGCGGACGCCGCCCTCATAGCGCGCGGCGTAGCCATTTTCTCCCGGTGCCAGGCTGCGTAGGCCCAAGGGAGTCCAGAGTTTTTGCTCAACGCCATCGACGATAGCCCTGGCGCGCGCGTCATCGAACAGCGGCAGCGGCAGTCCACCCACCGTGAAGATCTGATTCGGGCGAAAGCTCCCATCCAGTTGGCCGGCTTGATGATCGACGTCGACAACGTCGTAGAGACAGTGCCTCGCTTGATTCCAGAAGCGCTGTTGGAACGCCGTCAAACCACGCGCCAAGGGATCTTGCCACGCCGAGGCAAACTGGCTGGCGATCCACAAAGCATTGAGCCAGAGCGCCTGAACCTCCACCGGCTTGCCAATGCGCGGTGTTACCACCCAATCGCCTACTTTGGCATCCATCCAAGTGAGTTGGACTCCCGGCACGCCGCACGCGAGCAGGCCATCGTTGTCCATGCGGATGCCGTAGCGCGTTCCCTGCGAGTAACCGCTGAGGATTGCCTCGATGGCGTTTTGCAAGGACTTGCGCTGCCACTCGTACACCATGCGTCCGTGCGCTTTCATGGCAGCGAAAAAGTCATGCACCGCGACAATGAACCAGAGTGACGCGTCGACGGAATTGTATTCGGGCTTATCGCCGCGATCGGGGAACAGGTTGGGCAGCATGCCTTCGGAAACCACGCCGGACCATTCGAGCAAGATATCGCGCGCTTCGTCGAAGCGGCCAGTGCCGAGACACAAACCGCGCAGCGAGATAAACGTGTCGCGCCCCCAGTCGGTGAACCAGGGATAGCCGGCAACGATGGTTTTGCCCTTGCCGCGCTTGACCAGATAGCTGTCCGCGGCGCGATCCAGCGGGGTCGCAAACTGATTGCGCCGGCGTTGTTCGCTCGCGCGCAGCTCTTGGAGCAGCGGCTCCGCAGCGGCGGCGCGAGCAAGCCGGCCGTCGTCAAAGCCATCGGCGGCGAAAATTAACGTTGCCTCTTGGGCAGTGAGATCGAAACGAAAAACGCCGGGGGCCGCGAGGTCTTCAGCGAAGTCCAAGCCGCGCGCCCGTTCTTCGGCATAGACAAAATCCCGATACCAATCGGGTTGCTGGCTGTACTCGCCGTTGTGCAGCGCGATGATACCCGGAACCCCCGCGTAGGGTTGCCAGACCAACCGCTTGCCATTGTGCAAAGGTTGGAAGTTAAAGCCGCCGTTTTCGTGATGCAGAGAATGGTAGTCACGCCCGGAAAAAAACGGTCGAATCGAAAGCTGCGCCTTTGTCGCGGGGCCGAGCAGCCGCCATGAGACGACGACGATCGACGCATTGTGCACGGCAAAAATCTCTTGTTGGACACGCTTGCCATCGGCAAGCGCGAAAACCCAGCGCGGCCAAGGGTCGTGGGAGAATTCGACGATATTGTTCGCGCCGTCCGGATGCACTATTTCGCTTGGGTAGGCTTGTGAAGAAAGTGCCGTCGTTCCGTTGGCGGTTTCAATCGTGGCATCGAAGCCGTTGACGAGCACGATACGACCGGACGGAGGCTGCGTCGCCGCCAGCAGCAGGGCGTGGTATCGGCGTGTGCGCATGGTGCTGACAGTGCCCGACGCGAAACCGCCTAGGCCGTCGGCTTCGAGCCACTCGTCGTGCATCTTTCGGTTTGAATCGAAGTTCATTCTGGAGTCGTTTCGTCAATGACAATTTTCCGACCCCCTCGCCCATTTCGACGGGAGAGGGTAGGGGTGAGGGCGCGGGCGACCAGCCGGTCGTCCCTACTCATCTTTCTACGAACTGTAGCCCATGCCCGTCTGGATCGCGTGCCAGGAAACCCCTGACGAATCCTAGTTGTTTTTCTTTGATCTCGGCAACCCCAGGGGAGGCGAGGAGAGCGTTTCGGGTTTCGCGTTTCGGGTTTCGCGTTGCAGCGGAGCGCGACAGTGACGGATGCTTATGCCAGGCTCCGAGCGCATTATCTGTCGTCAGCGTAGTTTGCCAATGCCAAATATCGTTGGCGCGCGTGTCGCGTGGCGCCGGACGCCCGTCACGCGGTGTTAGATACTCCAAAAACTCGATGCCCGGCCCACTCAAAGCGCGCAGGCCGCTGATGTGCAGGCGCGCGCCGGCGACGTTGTTCAGATGTTCCTGTTCGACGCCGTAATTCATGCTTTCACCGGCAAGTTTCAGTCCGAGCAGATCACGATAGTATTTTAGACTATTGGCGGTGCTCGAAACTACGATGGCCGTGTGGTCGATGCCGAGAAAGAGCCGGTCGTTTTTCTGCTGCCAGCGCGGGTCGCCTTTACCCTGCGGGAAATAGATGATCTCCAGATGATGGCCATCGGGATCTTTGAAATAGAAAGCGCGAATGCCGGCGGCGGCTTTGTTCGTAGCCGGAATCGTCTGTGGACCGGTCGATGCGTGGCGAATCTTGTGGCTGCGCAGGTGTTGATATGCCTTGTCCATGTCGCTAACGACAATGGCGATATGTTGGAAGGCGTGATCGTTGCTGCGCCAGTCCGGTGGAATCGGGCGCCCCTCCGGCGCCAGATACTGCGTTAACTCAATTGTCTCGGTGCCGAGTTTCATGCGCACCACGCGCATGCGCAAGCCAAAGAGGCCTTGGAGTTTTTCATAATCGCTGCCATGAAGTTCGACATCGGAGATCTTGTCGAAAGAAAGGACTTTGTTGAAGAAGTCTATCGAGCGGTCCATGTCGGCGACGGTCATGCCGACGGCATCGACCGCTTTCACAAGCTGTGCGGGGGAAGGGGAATTAAAAATTAAAAAGCAAAAATTAAAAAAGCAGACTGCCAGCCAGCACGAACCTTCGAATCGTCGCTCCGAAATTTGTGATTGTGAAATTGTAATCTTGAATTTGTCAGCCAGCATATTATCGAATCCTTTCGATAATATGCTGGCCGACTCTTAGCGCGTTCGCCATGATCGTCAGCGCCGGATTGACCGCGCCGCTGGAGACGAAAAAGCTGCCGTCGACGACGTAAAGATTATCAAGATCATGCGCTTTGCAGTTTCTATCCAGCGCGCTGGTTTTCGGATCTTTGCCGAAGCGCACCGTGCCGACCTGATGGGCGACGCCGGCGAGGGGGATGCGCTGACCAACGAATAGGTTGCGTGAGAACAATCCTTCGTGGCACTCGTGGCCATGGACGGCGCACTTGGTCTGCTTTTGCATGAGCTCTTTGAGCTTTGCGATCAAACGTTTGTGGCCTTCTTCGTTGTTGGGCCGGTAGCTCAACACGATGCCGCCGTCGCGATCGAGAGCCACGCGATTGTTCGGGTCGGGCAGGTCTTCCGAGGTCAGCCAGAAATCGAGCGAATGCTGCGCCATTTTGTCGAGGGTCCAGCCCGGTGTGAATGCCGGCGCGCCGCCTTTGAGCGTCTCGCCGTCGAGCTTGCCGACAAAAGAGATATGGCCCATCGGATAGTGCCAGTCGGCCGATCCGAAGTAAAAATCGTTTATCGATAGGGATTTTTGAAAGATCGTCGGGTTGGGACATTTCGACAACGCCATTAACACGGAATTCACATGGCCCATGTAGTGGCGCCCGACAACGTCGGAGCTGTTAGCCAGGCCGCGCGGATGTTGGTCGCTGGCCGAGCGTAAGAGCAGCGCCGCGGAGTTGATTGCGCCGCAGGCGGAGACCACGATGTCGGCCGATAGCTCTGCGCGGTTGCCATTGTGTTGCACGATCACCTTCTCGACGCGTCGTCCTGAGTTGTCGGTTTCGAGGCGCTCGACATAGGCATTGGTCATGAGCGAAACGTTGGGATGGGTGAGCGCTGGGTCGACGGCAGAAACTTGCGAGTCGGACTTGGCGTAGACTAGACAAGGGAAGCCGTCGCAGGTCTCGCAGCGGATGCATTTGCTTTGGCGCGGATTCTTTTCATCCAACATCACCCCCAAAGGCGTGTGAAATGGGTGCAGTCCGAGCCGCGTAAAATCGTCGGACAACTGCTGGATGCGCGGCTCGTGGCTGACCGCAGGGTGGGAGTAGGGGGAGGATGCTGGCGGATCCGTGGGGTCTTCGTTGCGTTGACCGTGGACGTGATAGAGTTTCTCGGCTTCGCCGTAGAACGGTTCTAATTCGTCATAACCAATCGGCCATGCCGGTGAGATGCCGCCCTGGTGCTTGATCTCGCCGAAGTCTTCCTTGCGCAGGCGAAATAGCGCGGCGCCGAAAAATTTAGTGTTGCCGCCAACGTAGTAATTGGCGTGCGGATGCAGCTCCCTGCCGTCCTTGTCGCGCCACTTCTCTTTAGTTTGATATTTGCCTTCGAGGTTGACCGCACGCGGATTCCAGTTGTCTTTTTCGCGCGGCACGTAGTCGCCGCGCTCAAGAATCAGTATCCGTTTCGCTGAAGGAGCAAGCTTATGAGCCAGGGTTCCGCCGCCCGCGCCAGAACCGATGATAATGATGTCGTAGTGGTTGTTCGACATGAGCGTCTCTCCGCGACAATGTCTCGACTGTTAGATGCCTGAGAAAGCCAAAGCGATGCGCCGCGCGGTTTAATTAACTTTGTGCCGCGCCCAGCGGTGCGCTGGCAAAGTTAACGCCAAAGCGGGCGCACCAGATAGTCACATGTTTGTATTTGTTCAAGTCGACGTGGGCCGGGATATCGTAGTTCTGATCGCCCTTGTTGCCCTTCATCGAGCCCAGATCGACAAAGCCGGCGGCCGCGATGGCGTCACCGCCCTTCTCAACGATGGCAGCGGACAAGTAAACATGGACATCGGGGCCATTGGAGGTTTCGAAATCGGTCAGCCGTAAGGTCCGCTTGCCGTCAGCCAGCTGATAGATCGATGCCAAACCGCGGGTCTCGTGGGCAAAACTCTTGAACTGGCCGACGGAGAGCGCCGCTTGGCGGCCTGCAGCCTGGGTCGCTGGGAGTTGCTCGTTGACCTGCTTATCGACAAACAACAACTCGGGCCGAAAGGTGTACCAGGCCAGCGCAAGAGCGATGACTCCTAATCCGATTGCAGCGTTTCGCTTGTTCATAGTTACAGAACCTCCGTGAAGATTTCGGTGCCGCCGAGTGATTCAGCGTGACGGTTCTTAGATGTCGCGAAGCACGCAAAGGTTGCTGGTTCAACCTTGATTTCGACCGAGTGGAGGGTCTGTCAAATTTGGGTGTTTACGATTCAACGTCGAAATTCAAGAAAAAAAACACGAAAAGCGCGAAACACAGAAGAACTAACCACGAAACACACGAAAATCACGAAAACAGAAACGCTGACTGTGTTGCCTCTCCCTGTTGGTACTCTATTCCGAGTTCGTTGCTTGAAAGACGCGGAGGTTTGGCGGTTCCGTCGACAGAAATGGCGCTTTGGTTCGAACGAACCGGGCAACTGCCGCAGACGGGATGGTCGACGGTCTGTTGCAATACACCGGCCGATCAGCGGCAGCTATTTCTGGCGTCCACCGATGCCGGGCGGCTAGTTGGATCTGCGGATATTGGGAATCTAGCTCAATCGCACGGGCTCAACGGTGTAGCTTACCCAGCCGGAAATCACGGCCCACAAAACCAGCATGGTGGCGGCGATGCCGAGCAACTGAAACAACAACGCGCAACGAAGAAGTTTGACGTTGCTGCCGACGAAGCGGACAAAAAACAGCTTGCTCGATAGCGAGTCGCCCAAGTTCAAGTCATGCAGCCGGGTTGGCACAATGGCCGGTATCGCGCAGCCGATGGCTATCAGCCAGGATATGAGCGGCGCGATCAAGAGGCAACGCAGGTAGGGGCTCTCGACCGCGCCCAGTTTGGCAAACGACACCGCGGCAAAATAGGCGCCGCCGAGAAAGGTCGCCAGGGTGATCACTTGCTAGGCGCCGTCTTCGACTTTCTTGACTGCGCCGAGCAAGGTTTGTTTCTGCACCTCCAGCCAGACGGTCTCGGCAAACAGCTTTTCGGTTTGCGGATCGGGCGCCGCTTGGGGCTGCTCGCGCGCAGCGCCGGCCAGCAGCTCTTGCAATAGTTGTCTAAGGCCCATCATTGGTGCCGTGTTTCGCGCGACTTGCCGCAGACGCCGCACTTGTTGGGGTCTTTCTTCAGGTGCGGCACCATGACGTTGCGCAACGCTTCTTCGTACTCGTGGTCGCTCGGACTCTGGCCGCACTCCGGGCATTTTTTCACTGCCATGCCGGTTTCGTCCTTCCTGTGATAGAATTCATTTCGCAAGCTCAGCCGCGGCGGAGTCTCTGCCTTAGCGCAAGTCTCGACGCCAGCGCAAGGTTCACAGCCAAAATGCGTAAGCCCCAGGACATCTGTCCCAACTGCCATTCGACCCAACCGCAATGTCTGTGCGATGAAATCCCGCGCTTAAACTTAACGACGCGGGTGTGTCTGGTGATTCACCATCGCGAGTTGTTGCGCAGTAGCAACACCGGATTGTTGGCGCTGCGCGCGCTGGTGAACAGCGAGATGCGCGTGCGCGGCGAAGGCCGAGAGGGTCTCGATCTTGTCGATTTGGTGGCATCTCCTTATCGTACGTTTCTGTTTTATCCCGCGCCCGACGCGGTGGAGTTGACCGGCGAGTTGGTTCGTCAATCGCCGGTGCCGATCCAGCTGATCGTTCCCGACGGCACCTGGCGCCAGGCCAGCAAAGTCCATTACCGCCAGACTGAGTTGGCCGGAGTGCCGCGGGTGAAGATCGCCAAGCCGGACGCGGTGATGTACTCGCTGCGCGCGCAGCATCGCCCCGAAGGCATGGCGACGCTGCAAGCGATCGCTCACGGCCTGGGCGTCATCGAAGGCGATCACGTCAAGGCGCAATTGATGCAGCTTTACCGCGCCAAGCTCGACCGCGCGCTGGCTGGGCGGGGGCTGGCAACCGGCTCCGCTGCGGTTGTTAAGTCGCGCCAAACGCAGTAGACCAGCTGGAATCCATCGCGCTGAGGGTGACTTGAATAGCCTGATAGATTTCTTGATTGCTGGCACTAACCTTTCGTTCACCGGTTTTTTGATTCTCTGCGCTGTGTCGTTTCTCGGCAGCTTCATCGCCGGTGCATTGGGTCTCGGTGGCGGTGTGCTCGTCTTGGCGACGATGGCCAATCTGCTGCCGCCCATCGCCCTGGTGCCGGTTCACGGCGTGGTGCAATTGGCATCGAACTTTAGCCGGGCGATTTTGAGCTGGCGCTATACCCTGATGTCGATCATTCCGGCGTTTCTCGTCGGCACGATCATCGGCGCGGCCATCGGCGCGCAGTTTGTCGTCGCGTTGCCAAAGTATTTGCTGCAGACCATCATCGCGGTTTTTATCTTGGCGTCGACCTGGCTGCCGAATTTGCAGAGCCGCTCGGCGAGCAAAGTGAAATTCTTTTTCGTCGGCATCATTACGACAATCGTCACCATGTTCGTCGGCGGCACCGGCGTGTTGGTCGGCGCCTTCGTATCGCCGGCGTGCCCGGAGAAAAATCAGTTCGTCAGCACGCATTCCGTTGTCATGACGATCCAGCATGGCTTGAAGATCATCACGTTTGCGTTGATCGGTTTTGCTTTCGGCCCTTACTTGGCGCTGCTCGTGGGTTTGGTTTCATTGAGCTTTTTGGGCAGCTACGCCGGCAAGCTAGCGCTCAATCGTTTGCCCGAACCGGTCTTTCGCATGGCGCTCAAAGTCACCTTGACGGTGCTCGCTTTGCAACTGCTCTACACCGGCGTGCGCGGCGCCATCGGTTAGTCGGCGATAGCGTGAAAGGGTGGAGCAGAAGACTTACCTCATTACGAAGCACACGAAGGTCACGAAGTTCGGAAAGAGTTGAGATCGTGCTCGTCGCTCGTGCTCGTGTTCGCCGGACAGCGCCGAAAAGCGAGCACGAGCCACGAACACGAGCACGATTCGTGGTGAAATCTCTTTCTCCTTGCCATCACCCGCCAATCTAAATAGACTCCGGGCAACCACAAGGTGCGATTACAACCATTACGAGGAGGTTCTATGGCGGAACAAACCTTGAAAGGAAGTTGTCTGTGTAAATCTGTGCGCTATGAGGTGTCGACGCCGTTCATGCGCTTTGGCCATTGTTATTGCTCGCGCTGTCGCAAGGCCACCGGCGGGGTGCGTTCGACCAACATCGCCGTGCCGATCGCGCAGTTCAAGTGGACCCAGGGGGAGAATTTGATCAAGCGCTACGATCTGCCGGAGGCCAAGAGTTTTGCGCGGCAGATTTGCAGCACGTGCAATTGTCCGATCCCTCATGCGTCGCGCGACGGCACGCGGGTGATTGTGCCGTCGGGAACGCTGGACGATTTGCCTCCGGGCAAGCCCGCGGTGCACGGCCACTGGAGCAGCCGCGTTCCCTTTGTCTCGACTAACGAAGCCGATTTACCCTGCGAGAACTGATCTTAAACGATGTTGACAACGACTGTTGGGCGTTTGCGCGCGGTGGGCATGGCCGAGGGAGTGTCCTTTCTGCTGCTCCTCGGGGTGGCGATGCCGCTGAAGTATCTAGCCGGCATGCCGCAGGCAGTGAAAGTCGCCGGCTGGATTCATGGACTGTTGTTCATGGCGTTTTGCGTCTGTCTCTACGTGGCGCACGATGAGCGGCGCTGGCCGCTGCGGTGGACGGCGTTGGTGTTCGTTGCGGCGCTGCTGCCGTTCGGCCCGTTTGTGATCGATCGGCGTTTGAAAAAAGACCACTAAATTTCAGAAGAGGAGATGCGAATGACAGACGAGATGCAAGTGAGTCGAGATATTGTGATCGAAGCCGATGCCGAATCCATCGAGCGCATGCGCAAGGAAGGCCACGTGCGTGGCTTTACGGTATTTTGCGACGAGCAGGCGCGCACCGGCGGCGACAATTCGGCACCATCGCCGATGGGGTACTTCGCCCTATCGGTGGCCTTTTGACTACTCACCCAAGTTTCCCGGTACGGGGAAATGATGAAGGTGAAAGTCGATAAGATGAAGATCTACGTGACCACGCGTTTCAGAGCCGAGGGCTCGGTGCTGCGCGAGACGATCAAATCAGGCGGCGTCGGCGTCGAGATGAAGAGCGAGATTTCATCGAGCGCACCGCCCGACCGCGTTGCCGCACTGATGCGCAACGCCGAGGCCGGCTGCTACATCATGCAGACAATCCTGAATCCGACGCCGGTGACGCGGGAGTTTAAGTTGAACGGCGAGGCGTTCGATCCGGAGAGTTACAAAAAAGCCAAGTAAGATATTCCTCGCGCAAAGGCGCCAAGGACGCAAAGTTCGGAGGGCGACAACGTGTCATCGTGAGGCGGCGCCGAAGGGTTCGAAATGACGCGCGCGTGCCGGTAGAAGGCCATCTGATTGGAAGTGTCGCCACGGTGAAACATCAAAGCGTGGAATGGTCTGATAAGAGTTACACGATGAGAGGCGTCAACATCCTGGCGTGTGGCCTCGTGGCGGTGCTGTGTGCCGGAAGCCAGCTGGCTCACGCCGAGCCGCGCACTACGCTGGCCGACGGTGCGACCGGCAGGATCGAGTTCCGTACCTACACACCCACGTCGCAGGCGCCGCTGATCACCCGCGCATACCTGAGTGGGCCACCAGTCGTGGTAAGCGGCAGGCTCTCCATGCCGAAGGCTGGCGGGCCGTTGGAGCGGGAGGGCAAGAGTCCGGCCGTCATCCTTGCGCACGGGGTCGGCGGCATCTCCGACGAGCGCGAGGGCGCCTGGGCGAAGCGCCTCAACTCGTGGGGTATCGCCGCCTTCGTGTTGGACAGCTTCACAGGACGCGGAATCAAGCCGCCGATCTACTCCGATCAACCAGGGTTCACGCACTTCGTCGCCCACCTGTTCGACGCTTACGTGGCGCTGCAGCTCCTCGGCACGCACCCGCAGATCGACGGTTCGCGCGTTGCCATCATGGGCTTCTCGCGCGGAGGCGAGGTGGCAGTGAACGCGATCTTCGAGCGCTTCCGTGAGGTCGTACTCGGCACCGCGCCTGACCGGTTCGCGGCCTACATCCCTCTGTATCCGTACTGCAACTTCCGGCACAAGGGGAAAGGACTCGCGACCGCGCCGATGCTGATGCTGCTTGGCGGGTCCGACGAGATGACGGAACCAGTAGCCTGCGAGCACTACGCGGCCGAGCTGAAACAACGCGGAGTGTCGGTGCGGGTGGTCGTGTTCCCCGATGCTCATCATGGATTCGATCGGCAGTCGCCGGTGGTATTTGATCGGAACTACGTCGGCATCCACGCCTGCGAGGCAGTGTACGACGTGGACACGCGCGTTATTCGGCGAGTGGACAGCGGCATCACTCTGGCCACGAAGGAGGCGACCGACGCTTGGCTTCGGGAGTGCCGCAAGAAGGGGGCCCGCTTCGGAGGCAACGACAAGGCGCGCGACGCAGCAATCTTGGAAGTGCGCGGCTTCCTGACCGAGGTCTTCGGACGCTGAAACCAGCGAGCCAACACACCGGCCTCAGACCACGCCTCAACGCACATGCGTTGGGCGTGGCGCCACTGCTGAGGTGCAGGGCATTATCGACATCAGCCAAACAAGCCGCTGAAGCCAAAAAAGCACGGGCCCGATGGCGGACGCTGTTGATATGCTGGACAAACTCAAGCTAGTCCAGCTAGTCAGCAGCGTTATGTCCCTATGTCAGATCCTTAAAGAAATGACCACAGACGATTGAGCGCATCGTTTCATCTAACTAGAGTCAATCGGACCCCAAAAGCAATTTCTGCCATTTGCCCGCCTTGTGAGCTAAGCATGGACGCAACCCCTTTGTGGTTTTCCCGAAGAGCGGGAAGAGGCCGCGCGGCTAATTTCCAGGAAAATCGGCGCCGTCGTCTTGCCGGTGCATGTGGCCCGCGAAGCCCTCGACTCGCCCGCGCTCCGCTGGATCAGCAGTCCCTACGCTCTCGTGCAAGGAGCTGAAACTTGCAACCGTATTTAGGTGAGCATGGGGCTTTCGCGAACCCGGGTGCCCGCCGAAGAACTCTTCGATTTTCGTTTCTACGACCGCATCTTCGGTCGTCAACCGCAACCCAAGAAGTACCGATTCTACGCTCCGCGAGCAGCGCGCCAGCGGCGGTCAGAGCTGAGCGCGATGTTCTATGGAACGCTGCAACTGTTTGTAGTTTTTCAAAAGGTCGGTGGATGTCACGATGCCGACAACGATGCGGCTGGCGTCGACCACCGGCAGACAGTTGATGCGCCGGGCCGTCATGATTTCAGCGGCCGCCGAGAGCGGTGTTTCAGGACTAACGGTGGTTGGCTGCCGTGCCATCACGCTCGACACGGGTTTGGTCTGCCACTCGGACATGCCAGCAATCGCCCACAGGACATCCCGGTCAGATATCACGCCAGCCAGGGTATGGTCCGGGTTGACGACGAGAAAATGACGGAAAGAATGTTGCGTCAGCAGTTCGACGACGTGACCGAAAGTCTGCTCTGGAGTTAGCGTAATCAACTTGGAAGTCATAACTTCCAGCACCAACATGGGCGCGCCGAGCCATTCACGCTTAGGTGATTCCTGCAGTAAATTCATCGGAGTCCCCTTTGTCATCTTATCGGCAAAAAAGTGCGGGGACTTTACCTCGAAGCATGCTTAGTTTGCTCGTTTATCGGTTCGAAGAGGTCCGAAGGCAGGGGCGCATCAGACGGGCGCAGTCCAAACAGAGCGAAACGGACCTGCAACCACCTGATCATAGCCAACAGGCGTGGCTTTGAGCTGTTGCGCGTTGAGTTTCTGACTCAAGTCGCCGAGATGGGCAATACATAGGGTGCCGAGGTCGTAGACAAACGCCGCTCCGTGCCGGACTTGCTAATAATCAGAAAAAAATTGTGACCGAAGTATTGGATCGTCGCGTCGGGACTCGCGGCATAGGCGACCGAGCCTGACTTGCGCGCGACCTCAGGGTCGCGGCAGCCAGAAAGGGATTCCGGTGGTGCAATCACTGTCGCCAGCAAACCGATCGCAAAGCTGTAAAGAAGCAGCGCCAGTCGTTGCGGTAAAGCGCGTGTCGTGATTCCGTGACTTTATCGCGCAATAAATCGACGCGCAAAGGCAGACCTGTTCATCGGCCGAGGAAGAGACGCCCCGGAAAGGAATCACAAGAAGCGGGTTTGGGTTGTTGTTCTGCTATGGTTCATGCCAAGCGAGTCGCAACTGCGACATGGCCTGGGGATGGCGCCGGATCAAGAACGCGAACATTGCGATGGCGGCGAAGAGATTGCCACCACCCACGGCCACGGCGCCAAGGGTGCCGATTAAGTAAGGGAAAACCGCAGCCGCAGCAGAAAATAGCAGCGCTTCGAAGAGCACAAATAAAAGCAGGATGACGATGCCGAATTGCGGGTTGTGCTCGAACAACGCAAACATACGCGCGATGATCAAACCGGCGATCAGAAAGAGCACGCCATGCAAACCGGTGTAGGCGAGAATGATGTAAGGGTTGATCGAGACCGCCTGGTCCGGGCTCTGGCCAAGAAAGATAACACTGCCAATCAGCGCAGGAGTGAAGAACATCTGGCCGCGCGCGGTATCAAGAATCAGAAACCAGAGGGCGACAACAGCTGCACCGACGATACCGGTCAAGATGCCGTCCTCAAGCACGCCCAGCGAGCGCTCCTGAGTTCGGCTCGCCGAAGACGCTTGGGAAGTCGATTGCATCGAGCTTTCCATAAGACCTCCATAGGAGCTATGATCAAAGCGTGTGGAAATAGGAAATAGGTAGGCGTACCCTTTCGCGAATCTAAAAACGAAAGGCTGCCTGTTGGCGCAGGCAGGAAAGGATACGCCGATGAGAGAAAAGCACACTGAGG
>Ga0194132_10000213_pt1 | contig 117698 bp, 118 predicted proteins | sample TA2KigOf80mmetaG_FD_148612 | JGI IMG/M metagenome (GOLD analysis project Ga0194132, IMG submission 148612) | Freshwater microbial communities from Lake Tanganyika, Tanzania - TA2015054 Kigoma Offshore 80m | ecosystem: Environmental > Aquatic > Freshwater > Lake | place: Tanzania: Lake... | reverse complement strand
CGATGCCGGCACCACCGCAACCGGCAGATTACTCCGCGGCCGCCCCGGCCGCAAGGTGGAAGCCACCCGGAACCCCGCTCGGCCTGCCCCGTTTAGCGGGGGAGCCCGCACGCACCTTTTCGTGCGACCCGGTATCGGTCATCGTTCCGCGCATGGTCTTCTTGGTGGTTGCCTTCGGGGGCGCTACGGGCGCGGTGGCGCGGTATCTCCTCGCCGGGTGGGTTCAGACCGCCGCGGGGACCTACCTGCCCTGGGGTACGCTCGCCGTGAACGTGTCCGGCTCCCTCGCCATCGGCTTCGTGGCCATCTGGCTCCAGTCGCTGGCAGTGGGGGCGGGTGCTCGAGAGCTGATCGCGGTCGGCTTCCTGGGCTCCTTCACGACGTTCAGCTCGATCAGCATCGAGGCCGTCGAGCTGATCCGCCTGGGCGCATGGAGCAGGGCCGCCGTCTATACCCTCGGGTCCATGGCGACCGGCGTGCTCGCGGCCGCCCTGGGGGTCGCGCTGGCTTCGGCGCTCTTCTCGCGCGGCTCCTAGCCAGCCCTACCCGCAGTCGGAGTCGAGGGGCTCTGGCCCAGGGTCTTCCGCGGTGGGATCTCCCACGAGTCCCATGAACAGGATCGTCCCCGAGAGCCTCTCCCGAATCGCGAAGAGGAAGGGTCGGTCGACCACGAAGCCGCTGAACGATACGACACCGATACCCACCGCCGTGACCGCCGCGGCCCGGGTGCCCCGCTCGTCCACCTCGATGAACGTCTTCTGGCGCACGAACGAGATGCACAGCTCATCCCCCCTGGGCGACATGCGTGTGAAGTCCGCGCCCGGCCGGAACGCCGCGTCCATCCCCATGGCTTGGAGCGCGTCGTTCAGGTAGGCGTCGTAGGTGAGCGTGAACTTGGGAAGCTCGATCAGGTCGAGCTCACGCCGGGCCAAGCCGGCGGTGAGCGCATCCCACGCGCCCGAGTCCAGCGTCGCCATCACGTCGCTCGCGCTCGTGCCGGGGTCGGGGAGCACGATCACCATGGAGAAGGCCTCCCCGCCGTAGGGGATCTCGATGGCGCCGTAGTTCGGTCCGCCTCCGGTCCGCACTTCGACGTCCGTCAGGGACATCATGTCGACGTCGACCGTCGAGCCGTCGGCCCTCGTGAAGGGGCGGACACGCGTATCGGCGGGATCGAACTGAGTGGTCCAGGCGCCGTCGAAGTAGATCGCGTTGACCAGGAGCATCACCAGACTGGGGTCGAGCGAGTCGACGATCTCGTCGATGAGGCCGTCGGTGTGCTCGTCCACCCAGGCGTTGATGGCCGCGACCGTGGCGGGATCGTCGAAGTCACGGGACTCGGCGCGCGCGTCGAAGGCCGCGGAGACCGCGTCGAAGAACGCTTGGTGGAAGGGAAAGCCTTCCCGCGCCCAGATCGCGTTGGCGATCTCGAAGCGGACGCGAGGATCGAGGTCCGTGAGGAGATCGATGAGGCCGCGGTACGAGGTGTTGATCTCCTCCCGGGTGAGACCACCGAAGCCGAGCGGGTCTCTCATGGCGTCGAAGGTCGCCGCGTTCGCCCCGTTCAGGGTCATGCCCAGCGCCATGGAAGCGCTGAGCGGTGACAACACCACGTTCGCCCGCGTGTCCGCCGCCACCACGCGCGCCACCAGGTCCAGGCCGAAGACGTTGGAGGCGGAGATGATCGACCGCTCGCTGCTCGTGAGCGCGCGCGGCAGCTCGGTGATCTGGCCCGGGTCGGGTGCGGTCGCGTCGCTACAGGCGGCTGCGAGAGCCGTGAGAGCGAGGAGGTACCAGCCGGGGCGTGAGCGCATGCGGGCCTGCCGGGTCGAGGTCGAGTTCGATACCACGATAACGTCTCGGCCGGCGTCCTTGTGACATCCGAGACGGTGCCCGTGAGTCACGCTCGGGGCCGGTCGGCCCCGAGCGCCGGTTCGCATGGTCGCTGCAGGATTTGAACCTGCGACCCCCACGATGTGAGCGTGGTGCTCTACCAGCTGAGCTAAGCGACCTCGGGCGAGGCGCTACCGCCCATACCCCCACGGGGACTCGAACCCCGGTCTACGCCGTGAGAGGGCGTTATCCTAGGCCACTAGACGATGGGGGCGTCCGTCGAGAATCCCCTCCCGGTGGCAGGAGGGGAGCAATCTTAAGGAGCGGTCGTCTCAAGGGTCAACCCCTCAACGACTTGGCGCGGCCGCGTGTCACAGCACGGGTTGAACGCTCACGAACAGGGGTGAACGCGATGCCGGGAACGCGCACACTCGAGAAGCTCACCGCCGAAGCCATCAAGGGATGGCTGGCCACCCACAAGGGGTGGAAGCGGCAGGCGAACAAGCTGACCAAGGACTTCGCTTTCACGTCCTTTCGCGACTCGATCGTGTTCGTGAACCGAATCGCCTCGGTGGCCGACCACTTCAACCACCACCCCGACATCGACGTGCGCTATTCCAAGGTGACCGTGTCGGTGACGACGCACGACCTCGGCGGGATCACCTCGAAGGACTTGGATGTCGCGGAGCAGATCGACTTCGCCACCTCGAAGGCCGAATAGCCGGTTTCAGTCCGGCGTGAGCGCCAGCACGTCTACGAGCTCGTCGAGGAAGTAGTCGGGCTCTTCGGCTTCAAGAGCGGACCGCTCGAATGCACCCCAGGGCGCCGCAGCCGTTCGCGTACCCGCGGCTCGACCCGCTCGCAGGTCGAAGGGCGAGTCGCCTACGAAGAGCACGTCCCGGGAAGCTTCCTCGAGACCGAGCTTCGACAGCGCCAGGTGGACCGACTCCGGGTGCGGTTTGCCGTTTCGCACCTCGTCGGCGGATACGAGCAGGTCCACGTCGGCCCGGAGCCCGCACACGTCGAGCGTGCGACGCGCCACCTCGCCGCGCTTGCTGGTCACGACGGCCACGCGAGCGCCGCGCGCGCGGAGCGTGACGAGCACCTCGCCGGCGCCGGGGAAAGGCTTCACCATCTCGTCGTGTATGCGCCGTTGGTACTCGGTGTACGTGACGAGCATTGCCTGCGCTTCCTCGCGGTCGCGCGCGAAGTCCAGCAGTTGGTCGCGGAGCGGCGTCCCGAGCGTAGCCAACCAGCGGGCGTCGGGGAGCGCCTCCCCCAGGTGCGTCCGCATGGTGTGGCGATAGCTCATCAGGATGAGCTCGACGGTGTCCGCGAGCGTGCCGTCCAGGTCGAAGAGCACGCCCTTCCAAGCGCGCGTATTCGTCAACGGTGCGTCGCCGTGGTGGCCGTGCGGTCGAGGAAGTCGAGGACGAGATAGAAGACGTCGTCGCTGCGCAGTAGGCCCTGGTGCGTGGGGCAGCACACCGTGTGGTCCTCGACGCCGGGAAGCGTGGCGCTTTCGCCGGGGAGCACGTGCGTGTCGATGGGAGTGCTGATGGTCATGGCTGCGACACCGTCCGGGAGCAGCGCGCCGCCGTTCAGCGACCGGAGGAACTCGCTCTCGGGCAACATCTCCTCGCGGCCGTCTCCCCATGCGAGCAGCGCGGAACGCGTGCCGCGGTGCGGCGAAGCGATGAACACGGCCCGCCGCACGGGCGCGTCCGCACGCGTCTTCAGATACCAGCGGGTCGCGAGCCCACCCATCGAGTGTGCGACGATGTCGACCTCACTGGCACCGGTCTCCGCCAGCACTTGCTCCACGACCGAGTCGATCTCTTCGGCGTGACGGCGGTTGCTGCCCGTGGGCTCCTCGAACGTGAGCGTCTCGACGTAGGGGACGCCGGCGCGGAGCAGGCTAATCCGGAGCGCCGCGAGCTCACGCGCGGTGTCGAACCAGCCGGGCACCAGGACCACGGGAACGTGGGCACGGGCTGATGTATGGGTCGCGGTCGCTCGTGGCGCGGGGCTCGCTGCGGGAGCAGCCGCGACTAGGCTGAGCCAACCGGCAACGATCAGCGTCGCGCCGACGGACGCCGCCAGTCTCACACCACCTCCCCGATCGCTTTCACCAGCACCTCCACCGCATGGTCGGCCTGTTCGTCGGTCAGCGCGACCGACGGCGTGAGCTCGACGACTTCACCCTGCTCTCCCGCGGGCAGGACGATCACGCCTCGCTTCAAGGCCTCTCCCGCAACGCTGGCGCCGGGGGCCGGCCCGTCGGTAGCCAACTCGATGCCTACCAGAAGGCCGAGCCCGCGTACTTGCCGTACACCCCCTCCCGGGGAAAGTCGCCCGGCCAGGCCCTCGGAGAGGCCCTCCCGGAGGCGCGTCCCGAGCGCCTCTGAGCGGGCGAGCACGGACTCAGGGCCGTAGCGGTCGAGTGCAGCCAGCGCCGCGGCGCACGCCAACGGGTGGCCGAGGAACGTGCTGGTGTGGACGGCCTCGCCCTCGCTCGGCGGCCAAGCGTCCATGACCGCGCGCGGCGCGATGCACGCCGAGAGCGGGAGCCCTCCCCCGAGCGCTTTCCCCACGCAGACGAGGTCGGGCTCGAGGCCCACGCGCTCGGAGGCGAGCATGGCGCCGCAGCGGCCCATCCCCGTGAGAATCTCGTCGGCGATGACGAGCGCGTCGGCCTCGCGGGCGAGCGCCGACAGCGCACCCATGAAGCCAGGTGCAGGCACGCACGCGCCCGCGCGCCCCTGCACCGGCTCCACGACGACCGCGCCGATCGCGTCGCCGTTCGGGGCGCCGTCGCGCAGCAGGGCGCGAATGCGTGCGAAGGCGGCGTCCACGGCGGCTTCGGCGCCGGGGCCTGCCTGCGGGTAGGGCGCGAACGCCACGCCTGGATACAGACGCGCATTGAACGGACCCCGGAACGTCGAGCGCGCGGTGGTGGCGAGCGAGCCGAGCGTGAGGCCGTGGTAGCCCCCCTCGAACGCCAGCACGCCCGGCTTTCCCGTGGCCAGTTGGGCGGTCTTGAGGGCGATCTCCACGGCCTCCGAGCCGGTGGAGGCGAGCACCGCGCGCGCGTCGCGCCAGGGGCTCAGGTCGCGCAGGCGCTCGAGCAGCTCGACGCGGAGGCTCGGCGGGTGCACGTCGCCCATACCGTGCACGAGGCGCCTCGCCTGCTCCGTGATCGCGGCGACCACGGACGGGTGCGAGTGGCCCAGCAGCGCGACGCCGAAGCCGGCGCACAGGTCGATGTAGACGTTGCCGTCGGCGTCGCGAACGTTCGCGCCGGCGGCCTCCTGCCAGAAGATCGGCCAGTCGTCCGCGAGGTAGGTGACGTTGCGCGACTCGACGGCGCGCAGCCTGTCCGCCAGAGCGCACGACGCCGGTCCGGGCGGCGGGGTGCGGAGCTCCGGAAGGCGCCAGCCGAACGCCCGAGGAGCGGTCACAACTGCGGCGCTGCCGGCATCCCCATCACGTGGTAGCCCTTGTCGACGTGCAGCGTCTCGCCGGTGATGCCCGCGGCGAGCGACGAGCACAGGAACGCCGTCGTCCACCCGACCTCGTCGGCGGTGTTCGCCTCCGGGAGCGCCGCGTTCGCGCGGTAGTAGTCCACCATCTTGTCGATGGTACCGATCGCTTTCGCCGCGCGGCTCGCCAGCGGGCCCGCGCTGATGGTGTTCACGCGCATGCCGTACTTCCGTCCAGCCTCGAACGCGAGCGTACGAGTGTCGCTCTCGAGCGCGGCCTTGGCCGAGCTCATGCCGCCGCCGTAGCCGGGGATGACGCGCTCGGCGGCGAGGTACGAGAGCGACACGAGCGACGCGCCCGGGCGCGCCAACGGGCCGAAGCGCTGCACCATGCTGACCATCGAGTAGGCGCTAGCGCTCACTGCCGCGAGATATCCGCCGCGACTCGTCTCCAGCAGCGGCTTCTGCACTTCGGGGCCGTTCGCCAGGGAGTGCACGATGACGTCGAGCGACTGCGCGCCGAAGTCGGCGCGCACCTGGTCGGCAACTTCACCGATCGTGTACCCGGTCAGCTCCACGTAGCGCTTGTCGGTGCGCACGTCTTCGGGCACGTCGGCTGGTGAGTCGAACACGGCGTCGAACGGGTAGACCTTCTCGAACTGGATCTGGCCCCCGCCGGGGATCGACAGGTCGAGCTTTCCGCGCTCCAGGCTCTTGGTGAAGATGCGCAGCGTGGGCGGCCAGGTGCCCACGCAAATGGACGCGCCCGCCCGTGCCAGCGCCCGCACGATGGCCCACCCGTATCCCCGGTCGTCGGCGACGCCCGCGACGAACGCGCGCTTGCCCGAGAGGTCGATCGGCAGCATGACGGCGAAGCTCCTGTTCCGGTTGCCGGAAAACTACCTACTTCGCACGCTCGCGGGACCCGATGCGACCCGACACCCAGAAGAGAATCCCGGCGGTCGCCACGAGCGCCGCCACCGCCCCGAGCGCGCCGCCCCGCTCGACCCCCCAGTACCAGAGCGGCGCGACGAAGGCGAGCGCGGCGGCACCCATGAGCGGACGCAGTCCGGCGCGGTTCCCGTAGAGGAACGCGGCCACGCCCGCGCCCCCGACCAGGAGGAGCGGTAGTTCCGCCGGCCCGCTCAGGGCCTCAAGTGCGGTGAAGAACCCGAGGCCTATCCACGCGACGAGGAGACAGGCGAGCGTCGACCCGAGGAACTCACGAGGCATGCTCTCGGGGCCACGCTCCAGCCCCCAGACCGTGAGTCCCGCGGCGAGAGCGAGCCAGACGTCGACGGGCCAAACCGCACGGTCGGCGAGCTCGAGCGGACCCACCGCCGTCCAGGTCACGAGCACGAAGCCCGCCATGATGGCCATGACGAACGCGTTCAGCGCCCAGGGATAGAGCGCCATGCCTTCGTCGCGAGCGAGCATGCGTCCGAGCGCGAGCGTCGCTACCGCCAGCGCGGCGTCCAACACCCAGATGATCTCGTCGCTCGAGAGGTGCACCGCCCGGTCGAGGAAGACCGCGAGGAACGCGAGCGCGAACGCGAGGTGCACCGCGGGCATGACAGCGTTGCGGCGCAGTGCGCGGGGCGTGAGCACGACCGGAACGGCCAGCGCGAGGATCCCCGCGAGTAGACCTCCTGTCGATGCGTCTGCCCAGGCGCGCTCCGAGTAGATGAACGCCGTCAGCATGAGCGCGAGGCCCGACGTCTGCATGAGATACGCGGCGGGCCGCCAGCGGTACGTGCGCTCCTCCAAGCTCATGCCGATCGCTACGACCGCTGCCCCGGCGGCCGCCAGGAGGAACGAGCGCGAAGCGTCCCCCATGCGCGGCCACGCCCAGTCGAGGAAGACCCCGGCAGCAATCAGGAGGACCGCGCCCGCCGTCACCGCGACCAGGTACTGCGAGAGCCTGCGCGTGCCGGCACGCGTCTCGTGCCCCACGTCCTCCCTGAGTCTCGACGCCGTGGCTTCGTCGATGAGACCTGCCGCGACCCAGCGGTCGATCGCGCGCCGCAGCGCCCCGCCCTCGCCGATCACTTTGGCTTCCTCGCCAGCCACTTCTTGAGCTGCTTGGCGGTGCGGGTATTCAGCACGTCCTTGGCTTCGAGCCAGGCGCGACGCGCCTGGTCGATGCCGTACCGCATGTCGTCCAGGCCGGCAGGGGCGTGCGCGTCGGTGCTGATCACGACCGGCACTCCCAGCTCCTTGGCCCGGTGCACGTGTGCTTCGCTCAAGTCGAGGCGGCGAGGGTTCGCGTTCAACTCGACCGCCACGGACAGCTCCGCCGCGGCCTCGAGCACCGCCTGCACGTCGAGCGCGATCGGCTCGCGGCTGTTGATCTTGCGACCAGTCGGGTGCGCCAGGATGTCGACGGTCGGGTGGCTCATGGCCTTCAGCACCCGGTCCGTCATCCGCTTCTTGTCGAGATCGAAGAACGAGTGAATGGAGATGAGCACGAGGTCGAGCTCCTCGAGCACGTCGTCGGGCATGTCGAGCGTCCCGCACTTCAGGATGTCGACCTCTGCGCTGCGCAGGATCTCGATCTCGGGCACCTGCTCGCGGACCTGCTCGATCTCCTTCCACTGCTTGCGTGCGCGCTTGGGGTCGAGTCCCTCGAGCATTGCCATCGCCCCGCTGTGGTCGGTGATGGCGAGGTATTCGTAGCCGCGCTCCGCGCACGCACGCGCCATTACCTCGATCGAGGCCTTCCCGTCGCTCCACGTCGAGTGCATCTGCAGGTCGCCCCGCAGGTCCTCGAGCTCGACGAGCTGCGGCAGCGTGCCGTCGGCTGCCGCCTGGACCTCGCCGCGGTTCTCGCGCAGCTCGGGTGGGATCCACGCCAGGCCGAGTGCCTCGTAGACCGACTCCTCGGTGTCGCCGGCCACGCGCTTGCCATCGGTGGGGCCGAGCGTCGCGGGGTCGACATCCGCCGGCACGCGGTACACGCCCCACTCGTTCACCCGCAGCTTGTCGCGCACGGCTCGCGTGCGGATGGCCACGTTGTGGTCCTTGGAGCCGGTGAAGTAGACGAGCGCGGCCCCGAACGACTTCTTCGGCACCACGCGCAGGTCCACCTGGAGGCCGGAGCCGAGCACGATGCTGCCCTTGGTGGGCCCCGCAGCTTCTGCGCGGACCGCACCGCGGAACTTCGTGAAGTGCTCGACGATGGGCGTGCCGTCGCCCTCCGCCTGCACGAGCAGGTCCACGTCGCCGATGGTCTCCTTGCGGCGACGCACGCTGCCGGCGACCTCGAGCCCCATCGCCCCGGGCGCGCGCCGCATGTGCTCGAGCAGGCCGCCGATGAGCTGCTCGACTTCGTCGAGCCGGGGGCGACCCGCGTGCTTGCGATGGACCTCGAGCGCGTGCCTGAGCTTGGTCACGCTCTTCTCACCGAACCCCTCGAGCGTAGCCACCTTTCCCGAGTCGAGCGCACGCGCGAGGTCGTCGATGGTGCGCACGCCCAGCTCCTCGAAGAGCTTCCTCGCCTTCTTGGGACCGAGCCCCTCGAGCGCCATCAGCTCCACGAGCGAGCGCGGGAACTCGGCCTCGACCTCGCGCAGACGGTCGATCGAGCCGGTCTGCAGCAGCTCGACGATGTGCGCGGCCACGTTGTCGCCGATGGCGGGGAGCTCCGTGAGGTCCTCGCCGGCCGCGACCATCTCGTGCAGCGGGCGCGACAGCCCCTCCACCGTGTTGACCGCGTTCCGGTACGCGCGGATGCGGAACGGGTTCGCGCCCTGGATCTCGAGCAGATCGGCGAGCAAGGTCAGCTCGCGAGCGACGTCCAGGTTCTCGAGCAGGTGCGCTACCCTAGGCATCGATCGAGCCACCGTGCTTTCGAAGTCGGACGAGGAAGCCGGCGTAGTCGAGCACCTCGACGCCGAGCTTCTCGGCCTTGTCGAGCTTCGAGCCCGCGTCGTCGCCCGCCACCACGAACGCGGTCTTCTTGGACACGGAGCCCGCGGTCTTCCCGCCGATGCGCCGCCACGCATTCTCGGCCACCACGCGCGGGATCGGGAGCGTGCCCGTGAAGACCGCCGTGCCGAGGTCGGGGAGGTCGGCGCGCACGGGCTCGGACGCCTGTGGACGGACGCCGCGCTCGAGCACCGCATCGATCGCCTTCCGGTTGCGCGCGTCGGCGAAGAAGGTCGTGATGGCCTCGCTCATGCGCGGACCGATGCCGGAGACGGCCTCCAGCTCCTCGCGGCTCGCCCCACGAAGGCGTGCGAAGTCGCCGAATTGGCCCGCCAGGTCGCGCGCGACGGAGACGCCCACTTCCGGGATCCCGAGCGCGATCAGGAACCGCGCGAGCTCGGGCTTCTTGCGCGCGCGGATCGCGTGCACGAGCGCCGTCGACGACTTCTCGGCGAAGCCCTCGAGCTCCATGAGGCGCTCGGGCTCGAGGTCGAAGAGCTCGGCCAGCTCGCGTACCAGTCCGCGCTCGACGAGGAGGTTGGCCGTCTCCTCGCCGAGCCCCTCGATGTCGAGTGCCTCGCGCGCGCCGAAGTGCACGATGCGCCCCTTGAGCTGGGCGGGGCAGCCGAAGCGGTTGGGGCAGACGGTGCGCGGACCGTCCTCGATCACGCGCGTGCCACACGCGGGGCACTTGGTGGGCATCTCGAACGGGCGCGCGCGGTGCGCGCCTTTCTCCACGACCTCGACCACCTGCGGAATGACGTCGCCTGCCCGCTGGATACGCACCCGGTCGCCCTCGCGCAGGTCCTTGCGCTTGAGCTCCTCGCGGTTGTGCAGCGACGCACGCGACACGGTCACACCGCCGACCACGACGGGGAGCAGCAGCGCGACCGGCGTGAGCACGCCGGTGCGTCCCACTTGAACGTCGATCTTGTAGATGCGCGTAACTTCCTGGCGTGGCTCGAACTTGTACGCGAGCGCCCAGCGCGGATGGTGCGACGTCGTGCCCATCGCAGCCCGCGCGCTCAGGTCGTCGAGCTTGATGACCACGCCGTCGATCTCGTAGTCGAGGTCGTCACGCAGTTCGGCGAAGGCCGCGTGGTACTCGAGGATCTCCTCGAGCGAGTGCGCCACCTGCGTCCGCTCGGGCACCTTGAAGCCCCAGTCGCGGATCGCCTTCACTCCCTCGGAATCGCTGGTGAAGCGCGCGCCGTCGGCCGCGATCACGTCGTAGGCGACGAGATCGAGCTTCCGGCTCGCGGTGATGGTCGCGTCGAGCTGGCGAACCGCACCGGCCGCGGAGTTCCGCGGTGAAGCGTACGGTTCTTCACCCCGCTCCATGAGGGCCGCGTTGAAGCTCTGGAAGTCCGAGATGTACATCATCACCTCACCCCGGAGCGCCAGCAGCTCGGGCACCTCGCGCTTCTCCGTCCGAAGGCGGAGAGGCACCGAGGGGATGGTGCGCACGTTCTCGGTGACCGCCTCGCCCGCGCGCCCGTTGCCGCGCGTGACCGCGCGCACGAGCACACCGCGCTCGTAGACGAGCTCCATGGACGCGCCGTCGAGCTTGGGCTGAAGGATGTACTTGGGCTTCACACCTCCCAGCGCTTTCTCCACGCGCTCGTTGAAACGGCGCACATCGCCCTCGTCCTGGCTGGAGTCGAGCGACAGCATCGGCGTGACGTGATCGACGGTCTCGAACTCGCGCTGGGGCTCTGCGCCGACGCGCTGCGTGGGGGAGTCCGGCGTGACCAACCCGGGGTGGTCCGCCTCGAGCTTCTGCAGCCTGCGGAAGAGTTCGTCGTACTTGGCGTCCGAGATCTCCGGACGCGCTTCCACGTGATACAGATAGTTGTGGCGGTGTAGCTCCGCGCGCAGCTTCTCGGCCTCCTTGACGACCTCCCTCGAGGCGTGGGCGTCGCCCGGGGAGCGATCGGAAGTGCGCGCGGTCACGAAGCTCCGTAGTTGAGCCGAAGTTTGGCCGAAGTTGCGGGCGAGGCGGCCGACCACGGAAAATGGGGCGGTTCCGCCCCTTGGTGAAGGAATCCCCACAGCCTCGCGTAGAGGCACAGTCGAGCTTCCCGGGTGGCCCGCCACCCGAGTCGCATAGAGGAAACCGGTTGCAGCCCGAGCTGGAGCGCGAGCTCATTCGTAAGTGCAAAGCAGGGGACGCGCGGTTCTACGAGCCTTTGGTCCGGGCCTACGAGCCGTCCGGCCTCCGGCTGGCCGTGGCCATGATGGGGAACACCGAAGACGCCCAGGACGCGCTGCAGGAGGCGTTCATCAAGACGTATGACACGCTCCACCGCTTCGACCTGCGCCGGCCGTTCGGGCCCTGGTTCTTCCAGATCCTCCGGAACCAGTGTCGTGACATGCTGCGCATCCGGAAGGCCAAGTTCCGGATGGAGGAGGTGGACGAGTTCCTGGAGCAGCGGCCCGCGGACGCCGAGCGGGGCCCGGAGCGCGCCCGGCAGCGCAACGACGCCCGCGCGGTGCTCTGGAAAGGCCTCGAGCACATCGGGCCGGAGCATCGCGAGATCCTCGTGCTCAAGGAGCTGGAGGGATTCAGGTACGGCGAGATCGCGCAAATCCTCGAGATCCCCGAGGGTACGGTCGCGAGCCGGCTCTTTCACGCACGCCACGCTCTGCGTGACGCGCTGCTCGAGATGAGGGCCGAGCTGCCATGAGCGCGCGCGTCTCGACCGACGACCTCATGCGCTACCTGGATGGGGAGCTGTCCCCCGAAGAGCGCGCGCGCGTCGACGCCGAACTGGCTGCGTCTACGGAGCTGCAGCGCGAGATCGCGATTTTCCGCGCGCTCAAGTCCGACTTCCAGGAGCTCTCCTTCCATCCGGCCGCCCGACATACCTCGGTTTGGGACCGGGTGAACGCTCGCGTGACTCGCCCGATTGGCTGGATCCTGCTCGTGACCGGGCTCGGGGTGTGGCTCTCGTACGGAGCTTACGTCTTTGCCACCTCACCCTCGGACCCGTGGGAGAAGATGGCGACCGGCGCCGTCGCCATCGGTATCCTCATCCTGTTCGCGTCCGTGATGTGGGAGCGGTACCAGGAGTGGCTCCGAGATCCTTATAGGGACGTACACCGATGATCGTCGTCACCACCGCCGACGTGGCGGGTCAGCGCGTGAAGCAGACCTCGGGCCTGGTGCGCGGCAGCACCATCCGCAGCCGTCACCTGGGTCGCTACGTGATCGCGGTACTTCGCAACCTCGCGGGCGGCGAGATCCGCGAGTACACGAAGGTGTTGGCCGAGGCGCGCGAACAGGCGATCGACCGCATGGTCGAGGAGGCTCAAGCCCTCGGGGCGGATGCCGTGCTCTCTGTGCGCTTCCAGACGTCCGAGGTGATGTCCGGCGCTGCGGAGATGCTCTGCTACGGCACTGCGGTGAGGCTCGAGCCGATCGACTGAGCGCTCCCGGCGCCCGAAGTCGCCTCCGAAATCGCTTGCTGACGGTCCCCGCGCCGGGGCATCTTCGCCCCTACCGCTTCCCGCCCCGGGGGTACTTTGGCGGCTCTGGTCATCATGCAAGCCGACGCACGAGTCGTCGCACGTCTCTACGAGGCGCTCGCCGACGACCACGAGGTCTTGGTGTGCTCGTCGTGGGAGGCGCTGCAGCGCTCGCTGGGGCGCAGGAGCTTCGACGGCTGCCTGGTCGACGCCGATCATCCCAACCGGCACATCGCCGCCCGTGAGATCGCGCGGCTCCGCGACGAGCAGCCGGGGCTGGCGGTTATCGCATGCGTGGAGGAGGGCTACGCGCTCGCGTACTACGACCTGGGCGGGCTCGGCGTCGCCGGCATCGTCGCTGCCGGTGCGCAAGCGCCGGCAGTCCGCTCGATCGTGGACCGGGCGCTGGCCACCGCGAGAGCGGACGGCATCGCACGCGGCCTGGAGGGGCGCTTCGCGTCGCCCGGTACGGTTGCCATTGGGTGGGCGGTCGAGCACGCCGGTCCGGACACGAGCGTGGAGAAGCTCGCGGCCGCGCTCGGTCACACTCCGCGCAGCCTTCGCCAGGCGCTCGAGGACGCGGGACTGCCCGGCCCCACACGCGTGCTGCTGTGGGGTCGCCTCCTGCTCGCCGGCGCTCGGCTCGGCCGCGACGGCCGAACGGTGGAGGACGTCGCCTTCTCGCTCGGGTACGCGACCGCCACGTCGCTCGCACGTGCCATGAAGAGCCAGACGGGCCTCACGCCCCGCGAGATCTCGGAGCACGGGGGTATGGAGCGCGTGCGAGATGCGCTCTTCCCCGACGACGACCGGGGTCGCCCGCCGCGGAACCGACTGGGACGGATCGCCTGCGTGGCCCTGCTCGCGGCGCTGCAGGCCAGCTGCGCTTCGCTTGGCGTTGGTGGGGGTGGGGTCGACCGCAGCGCCATCGACGCCGTGCTGGAGGCGGAGCCGCTGGATCGGGCGCATTTCGGAGTCATGGCAGTCGACGCGCGCACGGGGCGCACGCTCTATCAGCGCAACGAACAGCAATGGTTCGTGCCTGCCTCCAACCAGAAGATCCTGGTCACGGCAGCCGCGTGGACTCGGCTCGGGGCCGAGCATCGGTTTCGCACCGAGGTGTGGGCCGCCGGGCAACTCTCTGGGGGTGTGCTCGACGGTGACCTCGTCGTCATCGGCTCGGGAGACCCATCGCTCTCCGATCGGTTCTGGGAGTGGGGCTTCGCCGCGCTACGCGCGCTCGCGGACAGCATAGACGCGGCGGGCGTGCGCCACGTCACGGGCTCCTTGCTGATAGACGTGTCCGCGTGGGACTCCACGACCGTGGCCCCCACGCGGGAGGTCGACGACCTGGCGTTCGACTACGGAGCCACGGGCGGCGCGTTCGCGATCGACGAAGGCGAGCTCGACGTGATCGTGCGCGCTGGACCCTGGGTGGGACTCCCGGCCGACGTCGACTGGACTGCGCGCGTGGACGAGGGCATGGTGGTGTCGCGGATCCAGACAGTGCCCGAGGGACAGGGTCGCCGCATCGTCGCGCGCTACCAGCCCGAGACGCGACGCATCGAGCTCGTTGGTGCCATCGAGGTCGGCACCGTCGATTCGTTGGCGATCGCGCAGCGCGACCCAGTACGGCTCGCGACCGCCGTCCTCGCACGCGCGCTGGAGCACGCTGGAATCTCGGTGGCCCAGGGGTCGGCCGTCCGGTGGACGCCCGGCGAGCCCATCGGCTCAAATTGCCTCGCCGGCGCCGTGCGGGGGTGCCCACGCGCTCGCGTGCTCACCGCGATCGAATCGCCGCCGCTTCGCGAGCTCGTGCGTGTGGTCCTCGAGCCGAGCCAGAACTGGGTCTCGGAACAGCTCCTGCTCGCGCTCGGGGCCGCCCAGGGGGAGCGCGGGAGCTGGCCGGAAGGACTGCGACTCATGCACGAGTTCCTGCACGACGACGTCGGCATCGACTCGCTCGACGTCTCCGCGCGGGACGGCTCGGGGCTGTCCGCCTACAACCTGGTCACGCCGCGTGCCCTCGTGCGGGTCCTCGGGTACATGGCGGCCCGGCCCGATGCGGCGGCCTACCGGGCTGCGATGCCCGAGCCGGGCGAGGAAGACTCGACCTTGGAAGAGCGGTTGCCGGGGCTCGAGGGACGGGTCTTTGCCAAGACCGGCACCATCTCGAACGTCAACTCTCTGTCGGGATATCTCGTACGGGAGAACGGCCAGGAAGTGATCTTTTCGATCCTGGCCAACGGCGCGGGACTCGACGACGAGATCGTGGAGCAAGGCATCGATGACATCGTCCGGATCCTGGCGCGATAGCGGCAGCCGCCTCTTCGGAGCGACATGAGCGACTACAAGATTCCCGAGCTTCCCTCCGACGCAGAGCTGGGCATTACCAAGAAGGACAGGGAGGAGTACGGCGACCAGGACGCCGGCGAGGGCGAACTCTCCAAGGGCGAGCTGCTCGCGCTCCTGGGCGACTCGCCGGGCGGTGCAAAGGGGGCGAAGGCCGCGGGCTCGAAGTCCAAAGACAAGAAGAAGACGAAGAAGAAGGAGGGCAGCGAAGCGAAGAGCAGCACTCCGGTCGACGAGCCACCCAAGAAGCGTGGGCGGGGACCCCTCACCGCAGCGCTCCTCGTTGCACTCGTCGCGCTGTCGAGCGCGCGCTTCGGCCTACCCCGCCCTGCTCCGGCCAACGCCCCCGACACGGCTTTTTCGTCGGCACGCGCGATGGCCATGCTCGTCGAGGTGGCACGCATGCCGCACCCTACCGGCTCTCCCGAGCACGCGCGGGTACGCACGTACCTGCTCGGCCGCCTCCAGTCGCTCGGACTCGAGCCCGAAGTGCAGACGGCCACGAGCATCATCCAGCGCGGCAACGCCGCCCGGGCGGCCACCGTGCGCAACGTGGTCGCGCGACTGCCCGGTACCAACTCCACCGGTGCGGTCCTCATCACGGCGCACTACGACAGCCGTGAGCTCGCTCCCGGGGCAGGCGACGACGGGTCTGGCGTAGTCGCGATTCTGGAGGCGATTCGCGCTCTGCAGGCCGGCGGGTCGGTGCGCAACGACGTGATCGTCCTCTTCACGGACGGCGAGGAGCTGGGCCTGCTCGGAGCCCGCGCGTTCGTGGACGAGCACCCCTGGCTCGACGACGTGTCCCTCGTGCTCTCGTTCGAGATGCGAGGTGCGGGCGGGCCGTCGATCATGTTCGAGACCAACGAGCAGAACGGCTGGGTCGTGCGCGCGCTCGCCGACTTCGACCCGCGACCATTCGCGAACTCGTTGGCGTACGAGGTCTACGAGCGCCTCCCGAACGACACGGACTTCACGCCCTTCAAAGAGGCGGGCACGCAGGGGCTCAACTTCGCAGCCATCGGCCGTGCGCACGTCTACCACCAATCGACCGACACGCCTGAGCGACTCTCGGAAGCCACGCTCCAGCATCACGGCCTGCGCGCGCTCGCCGCCTTGCGCTGGTTCGGCAACGCGGACTTGAGCACGGTGGATGCGCCGAATCTGGTCTACTTCCGCCTTCCGTTCGTGGGCCTGATCACGTACGACCCGAGCTGGGTCATCGTCATCACGGGCGGACTGGTGGCTGCGTTTCTCCTGCTCGTGCTGCTCGCGCTCCGCGGCGGGTCGCGGCCGTCGGGCATGCTGGCGGGAGTCGGCGTGACGATCCTCGGGGGCGCGTTCGCTTACGGCGCCGGGCTGGGTCTCCACCGCTGGACCGTCGGTCTCCACCCGGAAGCTGGTAGCCTGAGTGGCTCCCTCTACCACGACGAAGGCTGGTACGTGCTCGGTCTCGCGGGCGCGGTTTTCGCGATCGTCACGGGAGTCAACGGCCTGGCGCGGCGCTGGCTCCGTCCCGGCGAGCTCGGGGTGGGAGCGCTGATCGTGCCTCTCGGCCTGTCGGCCTGGCTCGGGTTCGCCGCGCCGCTCGGTGCCATGAACCTGCAGTGGCCGGTCGCGGGAGCGCTGCTCGCGAGCCTCGTGGTCGCCGCCGCGCGCTCCCGCGCCTATGGTGTCGTCGGCTGGATCGTGTCGATCGTGTGCACGGTACCTGTGCTGGTGCTCCTGTCGCCGGTGGTCGAGCTGCTCTGGGTGACACTGAGCCTGGCCCAGGCGCCCATCCTCGGCGCACTCATGGCCGTCGTCCTCTATTTGTGCCTGCCTGCGCTCGAGTTCACGCGCCAACCCAACGGCTGGTGGGCGCCGCTCGCCGGGACGCTCGTGGCCGCGGGCGCCATGGGCGTCGGCACGCTCACGTCGCGGCCGAGCGCGGAGCGCCCGGCACCGAGCACACTGATCTACGCCTACGAGCAGGGGGATACGGCTGCGTTCTGGGCGACCGTCCGCGGCGGAGACGCGACGCGGGATTCCGTAGCGCTCGCGTGGGCCGCGGCTCCTGCCGGCGCGCCCTATGCCGGCACGCGTGACCTCGGCGACTTCGGAATTTCCGAAGGCGAGATGTCGGTCGCCCGAGCGCCCGTGTACGAAGCCACGCCGCCGACCGTCGTCCTGCTCCGCGACACTGCGGACCTATCGGTGCGACGCGTGACACTCGGAGTACGCTCGGGCCTGGGCGCGGAGCTGCTCCGCTTCCAGATGCCGGACCTACCAGGCGTCCGGCTGGCGGCGATCAACGGGCACGCGCTCGTCACCCCCGACAGCCTGCAGTGGGTGGAGCACTGGGGCGAGCCCGACAGCCTCGTCGTGCTCGACTTCGCGTTCCCTCCGGGGGCGCCCTTCCAGCTGCACGTCGTCGAGCACCTGCTGCGACCGGCCGAGCTGGTCGGACCGAGCGTCTTCCGACGTCCCCCCGAGCTCGCCCCGGACGTGAGCACCGGAAGCGACCGGGCGGTGCTGCGCTACGACGTGGCGGCGCTGCTGACGCCGCCCCCTCTGCTCGAGGGCCTCGGGTCGGTAGTGCCGGCGGCGGCCCGCGGGCCCTAGCGTCGGCACGGGGGGGCGCCGGCGTCGGCACGGCGGGCCCTAACTTCGGCACGGGGGGCCCCAGCAGGTTGCTGAAGAACGCGGGTGCCCCGAGCGCGGGGGCTCGCGAGACCAGCGGTGGCGCGCCGGGCGCAAGAGCACGGGGCCCTGGCCAAGGACCAGTCCCGCAGTTAACGAAGAAGACGGGCCCGTCGTCGAATGCACAGGAACGAAGACGTAGGCCGACGTAACCCAAGATCGAAGAGGAGCAGAATGATGCGCGACCAGGTCAGGATCGGGCGATCCTTTGCAGCGCTCGCCGTGGCCGTGGCCACGGGAGCATGCAGCGACAGCACCGGACCAGAGGCGCTCGACGCCGCGATCTCGTACGACATGGCGATCCTCGCCGCCGACGCGACACTCGAGGACGTGACGATGTGGAGCCTCCCCTTCGGCTTCGGACCATCGCTGTTGCCTGGCCCCCCGGGCGGCCACGGCGGCTGGTCGGGTGACCGCTCCGGAACACGCCAGGTCACCTTCTACGACGGGAGCGGCGTCGAGCAGCCCGCGTACGACTCGCTGACCACGGCCAGCATTCACATCGTGCACGAGATCGATGGCGAGCACTCGCGCTAGGATTGGACGGTGTCGGTGCACCGCGAGCGAGACATGACTGTCACCGGCCTGCTCGGCAGGGAGACGCACCGCACCTGGAACGGCACCGGCAATGAGCAAGTGTCTCGCACCGGCGTGACGCTGGCGGGCGAGGAACGCTCGTACGATGCGGACGGCTCGTTCACCTATGATGACGTCGTCGTGCCGATCCCCGGAACGGTTCCGCGCTGGCCCGTGTCGGGCACCATCACGCGCTCCTTGACGGTGACGATCACCGGGCCCAACGGGACGCACACGAAGACCGTCGACGTCGCGATCACGTTCGATGGCGACAGCACCGCTACTGCGGTGGTGAACGGCGTGTCGCGCGAGATCGACCTCGCGGCTAGGGAGGGCGGGTTCCAGCTCAGGCAGCGCCGGCGCTGAGCGCTCGGTAGCACACCGTCAGACGGGGGTGGCAGGCTCCGGCCTGCCACCCCTTCTTGCTGGAACACCCCCCGGACCCTTCTCTTCGATCGACTACCCACCTTGGGGAAGGAGATCGAAGATGGCTACGAAGCGAGTCCTGCTCACCGCCGCGATGGTCGCGCTCTTCGGTGCGGGTTACGCACTCGGGAGACTCGGCCCCGTGCCAGAAGCGGAGGCGAGCCCGCTCGCGTCCCTCGAGGCCGCAGATCGCGTATTCGAGCTGCGCACGTACACCGCCCCCGAGGGCAAGCTCGATGACCTCCTCGCCCGGTTCCGCAACCACACCATGCGGATCTTCGAGCGGCACGGCATGACCAACGTCGGCTACTGGCTCCCGCAGGACACCGCGCTGCGCAGCAACACGCTCGTCTACCTGCTCGCACACCCTTCGCGCGCCGCGGCTGACCAGGCCTGGCGCGACTTCGCAGCCGACCCCGAGTGGCAACGCGTTTCGGAGGAGTCGCAACGCGATGGCCGCATCGTGACGCAGGTGGTGAGGCAGTATCTCGACCCGACGGACTTCTCGCAGATGAAGTAGGCGGTCACGGGCGCGGACACCGCCACTGCGGTCGCCGCACTCGCCTCTGGACGAGAGCAGGGGGGCGCCTCGCGCCCCCCTGCAACCCTCACATCACCGCGGCGCTGCCAACAGCTCGGCGACCGCCGGCTCGAGACGCGTGAGTCCCGCCTCGCGGCCGAGCGCGAGTGCCTCCTCGGAGCTCGCACTGTGCAGCCAATACGCACGCAACGCGAGCATCGCGCCCACTCTGCCACTCGACGCACAGTAGAGCACGGTGGGATTCTCACCGGCTGCGCCGAGCAGGTGGTCCAGCGCCTCGACGTTCTCGCGAGTCAGCGACTCCGCGCCTGACACCGGAAGCCGAACGAACGAGATGCCCTCGTCCGACACGATGGCCTCCTCCCAACCCGTGCCCTCCTCGGTCGACGGACGCAGGCTGATGAAATTCGTGTAGCCGAGGTCCACGAGCCGAGCCAGCTGCTCTGGGGTCGGCTGGCCCATGGTGAGCACGTTCTCCAGAGGCATCGCCGAGTTGGAGATGCCCAAGGCCTGGACGTCCGCGAGCGTGATCGGGCGACCGGAGGTGATCGACACCTCGCCCCGTGTCTCCGGAGCGGGCTCCCCGCATGCCAGCAAGAGTGGCATCGCGACGAGGAGCGCCCGTGACAGATACCTGAAAATGGCGTTCATAGCACACCCTCCCCACCTACTCGGCAGGTGTCTCGAACGTACCCGATTGGGCGCCGCCCGACCGTCCGGAATCACCCGCACCCACTTGTCCTGCGTAGGGGTCGCTCCTACCGTCGGAGGCCGCGACGGCGGCCGCCCTTCGCCCATCCGCACCCCGAGCCGATGACCCACCGAAAGCCCGACCGTCAGGCCGTGGCGCGCTGGAATCGCATCCTCGAGCCCTACCAGGGCTCGGATACGCGCCGGAGTGTGACTCAGCTCCTCGTCACTTTCGTCCCCTTCGCGGCGCTCTGGTGGCTCGCTCTACGGAGTCTCGAGGTAGGCTACTGGCTCACGCTCTTGGTGGCGCTGCCAGCCGCGGGGTTCATGATGAGGCTCTTCATGATCCAGCACGACTGCGGCCACGGCTCGTACTTCCACTCCCGCACCGCGCGCGACTGGGTGGGGCGTGGCATCGGCGTGCTGCTGCTCACCCCCTACGACTACTGGAAGCGCACCCACGCCTACCATCACGCGCACTCGGGTGACCTGAATTTCCGGGGCTTCGGTGACGTCGACACGTTCACCGTGCGCGAGTACATGTCCTGGCCGCGGTGGCGCCGACTCCGGTATCGACTCTACCGCCATCCCCTGGTGCTCTTCGGGCTCGCACCCTTCTATCAGTTCATCGTGAAGCACCGCTTCCCGTGGGACATCCCGCGCGACTGGAAGCAGGCCTGGGCGAGCGTGTGGTGGACGAACCTCACCCTCGTCGGAGTCCTGGCCGTGGCGTGGACGACGATCGGCCTGGGCGATTTCTTTATTGTGCAGCTACCGATCACGATGATCGCGTCGACCATCGGGATTTGGATGTTCTATGTGCAGCATCAGTACGAGGACGCGTACTGGCATTGGCACGAGGAGTGGGATTACTACGACGCGTCCCTGCACGGGAGCTCGTATCTCGTGCTCCCCAAGCCCCTGCAGTGGCTCACCGCGAGCATCGGCGTGCACCACGTCCACCACATGAGTGCGCGTATCCCGAACTACAAGCTGCAGCAGGTTCATGACGAGAACCCCGAGTTCCACGTCGTGAATCGCGTGCGCTTCCGCGACACCCTCAAGCTGATCAACCTCGCCCTCTGGGACGAGGAGAGCCGCAAGCTGATCCGCTTCCGGGACCTCAAGAAGGTTCGAGCCGCGGCCTGACGCGGGTCCATGTCGCGCGCGCCGACGCTCCCCGGGATCGTTCTGATCCTGGCCGTGTTGGCGGCGCACGTATCGCTCTTCCCGAAGATCGCCGACCTGGACGGCTTCTATCACCTCGGCCACGCCGCGGCATACGCGGAAGGATCGATCTTCGACACTTCGTTTCCTTGGGCGACGCAGTCGGTAATCTCCGATCGGGGCGCCGACTTGTGGTGGGGCTTCCACGTCGTGCTACTGCCCTTCACCGCGCTCGGGTCGGTGGAGTGGGGCGTGCGCGTCGGGGCGGTCGCGCTGACGCTCGTGCTCATCGGGGCGTTCTACGCGACGCTACGTCGACTGGGCGTGTCGGGTGCGTCCTGGTGGACGCTCGTGTTCTTCCTGGCCGTCCCGAACGTGCTCTTCCGGCTGGTGATGCTGCGGCCGCACATGCTCTCGCTCGCTGCTTGCCTGCTCCTGCTCTCGGTGCTGGTGCGCGGGAGATGGTGGCAGGCGACACTGCTCGCCACCGGCATCGCCTGGATGCACCTGAGCCTGGCGTGGGCGCCGCTCGCCGTCGCTGGCGCGTACGCATTCGTCCGCGCCGTCGAACGCGCGCTGGGCGTGCCGCGCGACCCTGCAGGCGTTCCGCCGATTGCGGCACTCGCGACGGTGACGCTCGGCGTCACAGCCGGGTGGCTGCTCCGGCCGCATCCGATCGAGACCGGGGCGCTCGCAGGCGTCCAGATCATTCGCCTCCTGGCCGAGAAGTCCACCCAGGAACCGCTCACTTTCGCTGTCGAGCTGTATCCTCTGTCGGTGGTAGAGCTGGCACGCTCGTCGTGGCTCTTCTTGGCGGTCTGGCTCGGCGCTGTCGCACTGGCCGTGCGCGCGTGCGTGAAAGGCGCATTCGACGACGCGCCGAGGGAGCGGACGCTCCTCGTCAGTGCTCTGCTGGTGTCTCTCGCCTTCCTCCTCCTCACGCTCTTCTCGGCCAGACGGGCGATGGAGTACTGGGTCGCCTTCGGCGCGCTGGCCCTCCCTTTCCTGTGGGCGCGTATGGCGCCGCTCGCCGGAGGGCGCGCAGTGCGGGCAGGCGTGGCGCTGGTCATCGCGGGGCACCTCGGCTGGGGCGCGTGGCGGCACGGGCTGAACGTCGACCTGGTGGCCTCCCGGCCCGACACCATGGCTGAGGTAGCGCGCTTTCTGGAAGCGAACACCGCTCCGGGCGACGTCGTCTTTCACGGGAAGTGGGACAACTTCGGCCCGCTTTTCGCGCACAACCGGTCGAACCGCTACCTGGGCGGGATGGACCCGATCTTCCAGTTTTCGCACGACCCCCGTCTCTACTGGGAATTCTTCTACATCTCGGCGGACATCAACGTCGCGTGGACGTGCGATGCGTTTCCGTGTGCCAGCGGCGGCGCGACGGACACTCATCGCGTCCTCACAGACCACTTCGGGACGCGCTGGGTGGTGGTGGAGCCGAACCGCAACCCGAGGTTCGCACTGTACCTGCTCAACGACCCGGGGTATCGCTTGGTGCTCGAGACACAGCACGAGGCCGTGTTCGAGGTGCTGACCGAGTCAGGGGCGCCTCCCGCATGAGCGTTCGCGTCGCGCTGTTCGCCACCTGCCTGGGCGACCAGTTCTACGCGGAGGCCTGCGCGGATGCCGTGCGGCTGCTTCGCCACCTCGGGGCGCGCGTCGACTTTCCGGCGGGACAGACGTGCTGTGGCCAACCCGCATTCAACGCGGGGCGGCGAGACGAGGCTGCTCGCATGGCGCGCCACACGGTCGACGTGCTGCGTGACGCCGAGTACGTGGTGCTCCCGTCGGGGAGCTGCGCGGGGATGATCCGCTGCTTCTATCCCTCGTTGCTCGCGGGCGACCGTCCTGCCACGGCGGTCGCGGATGACGGTCCGGCGCAGGCGGTCGGCGGCGACCGTCCTGCCGGGGCGGTCGCGCATGACGGTTCTGCCACGGCGGTCGCGGAGCGTACCTACGAGCTCTCGCAGTTCATCGTCCGGGTCCTCGGCGTCGAGCGGCTCGGCGCGGGGCTCGCGGGCACGCGCGCTGTCTATCATCACAGCTGTCACGCGCTGCGCGAGCTCCGCGTGCGCGACGAGCCCGTCACGCTCCTGCGTGGCGCGGGTGCCGAGGTGCTTCCGTGGGTGGCGGCGGAAGAGTGCTGCGGGTTCGGCGGCCTCTTCAGCGCCAAGCTCCCCGAAGTCTCGGCGGGCATGGCCGACCGGAAGCTCGACACGCTTCCTGCCGCCGACTTCGTGACGTCGACGGACGCGGGATGCCTGCTCCAACTCTCGGGGCGCGCCGCCCGCCGTCGCGGCAGCCCGCGCTTCCGTCACCTCGCCAGCGTGCTCTGGCAGGCGGTGGGTCGATGAGCGGCGGCACGTCTCCCGGACGGTACCGGGCCGAGGCGGCGCGGACGCTCACCGAGCGCCCGGGAGTCCGCGCGGCCGTGACATCCGCGACCGACCACTCCAACACGAACCGGGGGCGGGCCTACTCGGAGATCGACTCGGAGCGTTGGCGCGACTGGGCGCGCGACGTGAAGTCACACGTGCTGACCCACCTCGACCACTATCTCGAGCAGGCCGATGCCAGCCTCGCCGCCAACGGCGTGCGAGTGCACTGGGCCGAGACCGCCGCGGATGCGCTCACCGCGCTACGCGGCATCGTGCGCGAGCGTGACCTGAAGCGCGCCATCAAAGGCAAGAGCATGCTCACCGAGGAGCTCGGCGTGAACGCGCACCTCGAGGGACTCGGGGTGCACGTGCGAGAAGCCGACCTCGGCGAGTACATCGTGCAAATGCTCGGCCAGCCGCCGACACACATCGTGGGTCCCGCAATCCATTTGAGCGTGGCGGACTGCCAGCGCCTCTTCCACGAGCGCTTCGGCACGCCGCTCGACGGCTCCCCCGACTTGCTCGCCAAAGCGGCGCGTGAAGTGCTGCGGAGGGAGTTCCTCGCGGCGGACCTGGGCATCAGCGGCGCGAACTTCCTGGCCGCCGACACCGGCACTATCGCGCTCATCGAGAACGAGGGGAACATCCGCCTGAGCACGTCGCTGCCGCGCGTGCACGTGGCCTTCGTGGGTATCGAGAAGCTCGTGCCGCGCCTCGAGGACGTCGCGGGCTTCGTGCAGCTGACCACGCGCGGCTCGACCGGGCAGCCCATCGGCAACTATGTGTCGCTCATCCAAGGGCCGCGTCGGCCCGGCGAGCCCGATGGTCCCGAAGAAGTGCACGTGATCATGGTCGACAACGGCCGGACCCATCTGCTCGCCGACGACGAGGCATGGGAGGCGCTGCGCTGCGTGCGCTGCGGCGCGTGCTTGAACATCTGCCCTGTCTACCGGCAGACGGGTGGGCATGCGTACGGGTGGACCTACTCGGGGCCCATCGGTGCCATCATCGCCCCGGCGCTGCTCGGCCTCGAGCAGGCGATGCCGCTCCCGTTCGCGTCTACACTGTGTGGAGCGTGCGCAGACGTTTGTCCGGTCCGCATCCCGATCCCCGACCTCCTGCTGCACTGGCGCGAGCAGGCAGTCGACGCCGGCCTCACGAGCACGACCGAGGCCGTGGGACTGACGGCATACACCACCGCCGCGGAGCATCGAGGTCTCTTCGCCGCGGGCGGAGCGATGCTCCGGTGGCTCCCGTGGCGCTTGGGAGGAAGGGCGCTGCCGATCCTAGGCGGATGGATGCAGGAGCGCACGGCGCCGCAACCGAGCCGGCGGAGCTTCAGCTCGTTGTGGAAGGACGGGATCGAGTGAGCGCCCGCGAGCGTATCCTCGGACGCGTGCGCGAAGCACTGGCCGCCCGAGCGGCGACGCCGCTTCCCGGCTCGTTCGAGGGGTGGCGGCCGGAGGGCGCGGTGCGCGCGGGGGTGAGTGGCTTCGCGACCATGCTGCAGAATGCGGGCGGCGAGGTCGTCCGGGTGCCGAGCGAAGAGGCCGCGACCGCATGGCTGGCCGGCTTCTCGGCCGACTTCGATTCCGCCGCGGTCGGAGCGACGGTGCCGCCCGGCCTGCGCCCGCCGCTTCCGCTCGGCGCCCCTGACACGGCGCCACTCGGGGTGTCCATGGCCCGGGGCGCCATCGCCGAGACCGGCTCGCTGCTCATGGACGCACGCGACGGGCGCCGCGCCCAGCTCCTCCCGCCGACTCACGTCGTGTTCGTCCGGGCGGGCGGCGTGCACGACACGTTCCGCGGCGCCTTGGAGCGCATGAGGGGTGACCTTCCGTCGGCGATCGGGTTGCACTCTGGTCCCTCCAAGTCGGCTGACATCGGCCACGTGATGGTGAAAGGAGTGCACGGACCCGGACGTCTGATCGCCGTGGTGATCGGTTAGGGTCTCGACTCGGAAGTCCACAGAATTCGGCCATCCCCTGCATCCGCTGGGACAGCGCTCTGGTGCCCGCCGCACCGAATCGACCATGCGCGCAGAAGCATTTAACGACACCCCGCCCGGCGCGGTCCAATCCAACGAAGGACGACAGGGAGTCGTTCCGAGTCCAAGGGTGCGATGGGGAGTCATGAGAACATGAAGGGCATGAAGAGGGGAGCATTCGTCGTGTGTGCCCTCGCAGCGCTGAGCGACGGCCAAGTTGCGGGTCAGGGCATTGAAGCAATCATACGCGCTCGAGAGACCCTCGAGCTGACGGATGCACAAATCCAGCAGCTCGATGCGATCCGTCGAGAGATGGTCGCGCAGCGCACCGCTGAGCAGGCCGAAATGGCAGAGCTCCGTTCGCGCCTCGCCGCGGGGCAGATTCGCCAGAGTGAAGTCATGGGCGCGCGGGAGGACCGTCAGGCTGCAGCCGAAGACCGAGCCTAGCAGCGGCGCACCAGGATCGACGCGGTGCTGACGGAAGAGCAGCGCGCTTCCGTGGAGCAGATGCGGACGCGTGCCGAGCGTGTGCGAAATGGACGGCAGGGCTTCGGTCCAGGTGGTCGCGTCGGCCGTGGCTCCGCCCGGGGCTTCGGACCCGGCGGCGGCATTCGCCGCGGCGGGCGGGGCGGCTTCGGCCCGGGTGGTTTCGCTCCAGGTTCTCGGGGCTTCAGGGGAGACGGCCCGGTGGGCGGGCCCAGGCGGTTCGGGCCTCGCTGACACGCACCCGGCGAGCCCGCTCCGAGCCCCGACCCGGCCTAGTCCGGGCGGGGCTCGTGTACATCCGGCCGATCAGGGTGCGTGCGTGCGCAGCCACTTCCTCAGGTCGCCCACATCGTACGCGCCGTTCGCGTTGCCCACGCGGTCGAGGTAGTCGACCTGAGCGGGTGTCGGCGCGCCGGAGCCGGCGGCGCCGCGCGTGAAGTAGGCCGCGAGGTCCACCGCAGGCGGGGACCACGGCGTCACCCCGGCCGTCGAGACCGAGACCGGCTGCGAGGTCGCGCCGGCTGCGTCGCGCACCGAGATCACCGCGTCGGGCGTCGTCCGCGGTACGCTCGGTGTGACGGTCACGTCGTCGCCGCTCACCCCCCACACGACCTCGGCCGCCGACTCGATCGTCACCGTGTAGGGCATGACGCCCCCCGCCACCCGAACCGGGAGTACGGGCGGATCTCCCCACCAACCTCCGGTGATCAGCCTCGGCGTCGCTGACGTCGACACCACGAGCCGAGCCCGGCCGCCGACTACGCTCACTTCGTGCACCACCACTGGCGTCGCCGACCCATCGGTGAGCCTGAGCGCCGGAGAACTGAGCGCGTGCAGATCGCCTCCATCGAAGCCGCCCACCGCCCATGCATCGCCGGCCTCACCGCGATTGCCGCCCTCGGGATGGGTTCGCAGGAGCCCACGATTCCCGTCGCGCTCGAGCAAGGTCAGGTAGTACGGCGCACCGCTGGTGGGGCTCGGCTGGCGCGCCGCGGTCACGTCCTGCTTGTAGAAGAGCACGCCGCCGGCCGGGAGGTGTTGATCGAACCCGACGCGGGGCCTGTACTAGGCGATGAGGAACTCGCGGCCGCTCGTCCCCATGGGGACGCGGAGCGCCTTCGCGGACGACTGCACGGGGTCGAGCTCCACCACCTGGTTCCAGACCTCACCGACGTTCACGTAATCCAGCCACCCCAGCTGCTGTTTGAGTGGCGCCGTGAAGTGCGTCGGCCCGAACGTGCCGGTGACGTCCGCGGAAGACCCGCACCCCCACGAACCCGCGGCCATCAGCTCCCAGCATCCCAGAACCCATCTCCGCCCCAGCGCGCCTGCGCTGACGTCGAGCCAATGGTAGTAGTCGGGTAGGCCCAGGGCATGGCCGAACTCGTGCGCGAGCGTTCCCGCACCTTGCACGCCGGTGCCGGCGCAATCGGTCGCGCCCTGGGTGATGTAGTCCTGGATGCGGATGGTGTCGCCCCGCACGCCGATGTCGTTCGTGCGATACGGCGCCCCCAGTCGGGCCCCGAGCGTCCAGCGGTGCGGCCAGATCGCCGGCCCGCCACACGAGGCCGCCACCTCGAGGTACTCGAAGGTGATCACGTCGACGAAGCCATCGTCGTCGCCGCTGTTCGCGACGCCGTCGGGACCGTCGCTGTCGTAGGCGGCGAAATTCACCGTGCGGTCCAGAGAGTCGAGGGCCTCCGCAAAGTACGCGCCGACCTTCCCGTCGTTGCCGAGCCCGTCGCTCGCGCCCACGACCTGCGACACCGACCACGACGTGCGCACCCACGGGAACACATCACCGCGGACGTCGAGCGCGCGCCGTGACATGTCGAGATAGGCGTCGGTGAGCGTGCCATACGGCGAGGGCCCGTCGAACAGAGATGCCTGCACCATCTCCCGAGTGACGGAGGGTGTGGGCGAGTCGGCGAACAGGGCGAGCACGACGGGCAGCCGGACCGGGCCGGTTGCAGGCGTGCGCTCGGGCACCGAACGGGCGAACAGCGCGCGAGAGAACTGATATGCCGTCGAGTCGGCCTGCACCTGCTCATAGTACGCAGCCGGGAGCGGCAGGCCGCGGGAGGCCGCGAGAGCAGCGATGTCTTGCCCGATGGCGGGCGCGGGTTGGAACAGCAGCGCCGCGGCCGCGGCCGTGCACGCCGGCGCGATACGCCTCGCACTCATCGACTCCACACCACCCGGTACGTCGCCACCGAGGTCCGCATCTCATCGTCGGTCCCCGCCACCTGCTCGACCGCACTCGCGGGTACGCGCGTCGTATACGCCAACGCCATCGCGAACGCGAGCGTGCCACCGCCCGGGCTCACCAGCACGAGCGTGGTCCCGTCGGGGTCGTCGGAGCGAAAGAGTGTCACGTCCCCGACACCGCTCGCGGGACCGATGCCCTCGCCCGTCAGAGCGACGACCGCAGCGCCCTCGGCGCCGTTCGGCGACACGAGCGTGGCGGTGAGCGTCCCGGGAGCCGACACGGGCCCTTGGTCCGTACACCCCGTGGCCGTCACCACGATTACGACCGCGACCGGGCCGAGAGCCCGCAGCGAGATCACGACGCGACGAGGGCCTCACGCATGGCCCGCCGTCCTTCGTCGAGGAAGTACGGAATGTGCTCGAAGTCGAACGTGCCGTAGCCGGCCAGCTGTGGGCGAACGTAAGTGAGGCGTGTATCTGGCCAGTCGGCCACCATCGCGTGCCGCCGCTCCGCCATCATCATGGCCACGACTCGCTGGTGGACCGCGATCATGCCTCCACGCAGCACCTCGCGCACATCGGCTTTCCCACCCGAGCCCACGTCGACCGCAATGATGCGGCCGGCGCCTTGATCAGCCGCTTTCCCGATCGGCAATGTATCCGCGATACCGCCGTCGACATAGGCATGCCCGCGGGCTTCCTGCGGCGGATAGAACACCGGCAACGCCGACGAAGCGTAGACGGCCTCGGTCAGCGAGAGATCCGTGCGTGCGCCCGCGCCGAACCACACGGTGGAAGCGTCGGCCAGGTCCACCGCGTTCATGAGGACGGGGATACGGAGCGCACCCCACCCCTTCCGCGGGAGGATCGATGCATAGAGCGATCGCAGTGTCTCGCCGTGGAACAGGCTGGGCTGGCGGATTCCGTTGATCCACACGGCACGACGGTTCACCCTCGCGACCCGGGCGCGGTCGAGGGCCAGTGCGTGCGCGCGCATCTCATTCACCGGCATCCCGCTGGCGGCGAGCGCGGCGACCAAGGCCCCGATGCTCGTCCCGACGATGCCATCGACCTCCACGCCGGCGTCGCCCAACGCCTCCCACACGCCGACGTGCGCCAGGCCCTTCAGGCCACCTCCGCCGAGTACCAGCCACGTTCCGCCGCCGCCCCCCGGGCTGGCTTCGCCGACGCTCCCCGGAGGCTCTGGAGCCCGCGCCGGAAGCCCCCTTTCAGGCCCCTTTCCCTTCACTTGACCCCCGTTTTTTCCCGGCCTACGTTTCGACCCCGAAACAAAGAATCATTCTTGATAAACTGCCCCGCCCGGGTGCGGTGACCCCTACTGCCCGAGGGTCTAGATGAGCGTCGCCCCCATTCTGAAGATCGAGGGCCTCCAGGCCAAGGTCGCCGAGGAAGAGCTCGGCATCCTGAAGGGGGTCGACCTGACGATCCGCCCCGGGGAGATCCACGCGATCATGGGGCCGAACGGGTCCGGCAAGAGCACGCTGGCCAAGGTTCTCGCAGGGCACCCCGGGTACGAGCCCACCGCCGGCAAGGTCACGTTCGACGGGCACGACCTGCTCGAGCTCGAGGCGGACGAGCGCTCGCGGGCTGGCGTCTTCCTCGCCTTCCAGTATCCGGTGGACATTCCCGGGGTGTCGATCGCGAATTTCCTGCGTACGGCCGTGCAGTCGCGTCTCGAGGAAGGCCAGGAGCTCGACATCTTCGAGTTCACGGACATGCTCGCCGAACGCATGCAGATGCTCGATATGGATCTCGCGTTCGCCGAGCGTCACGTGAACGACGGCTTCAGCGGGGGCGAGAAGAAGCGCAACGAGATCCTACAGATGGCGGTGCTCAAGCCCAAGCTCGCCGTCATGGACGAAACCGACTCCGGCCTCGACATCGACGCGCTCAAGGTCGTCGCGAACGGCGTGAACAAGCTGCAGGACGAGGATCCCTCGATGTCGATCCTCCTCATCACGCACTACCAGCGCCTGCTCGACTACATCAAGCCCGATTTCGTGCACGTCATGGTCTCAGGCCGCATCGTGCGCTCCGGCGGGCCCGAAGTCGCGCTCGCCCTCGAGGCCGAGGGATATAAGACGTACGAGGGCCAGGAGCCATCGACGAACGGCAGCTCGCCGTCCAGCAAGTCGACGAAGTCCAAGCAGTCCTGACGGAAGGAGACCTTCCATGCCGCAAGATCAGACGATCCAAGAGCTCAACCTTGACGAGTACAAGTACGGATTCGTCACGCAAGCCGAGCCCGTCTTCCGCGCCCAGAAGGGACTCTCCGAGGAGGTCGTGCGTCAGATCTCCGCGCATAAGGAAGAGCCCCAGTGGATGCTCGACTTCCGCCTGAAAGCCCTGAAGACGTACGAGTCGAAGCCGATGCCGAAGTGGGGCGGCGAGCTGGACGGCCTCGAGGCGATTCTCGACGAGATCTATTTCTATGTGCGCCCGCAGGACCGCATGCAGCGCTCATGGGAGGACGTGCCCGAAGAGATCAAGGACACGTTCGAGAAGCTCGGCATCCCGGAGGCGGAGCGTAAGATCCTCGCGGGCGTCGGCGCGCAGTACGAGTCCGAGATGGTGTATCACTCGCTCCGGAAGGAATGGGAGGACAAGGGCGTCATCTTCGATTCGATCGAGGACGGCCTGAAGAACCATCCCGAGCTCTTCCGCGAGCACTTCGCCACGGTCGTGCCACCGCAGGACAATAAATTCGCCGCCATGAACTCGGCCGTGTGGTCGGGCGGCTCGTTCGTCTACATCCCGAAGGGTGTGCACCTCGAGACGCCCCTGCAGGCGTACTTCCGTGTGAACCAGGAGCGGATGGGTCAGTTCGAGCGCACGCTCATCATCTGCGACGAAGGCGCGCACGCGCACTACATCGAGGGATGCACCGCGCCCGTCTACTCGACCGAGTCGTTCCACTCGGGCGTGATCGAGATCATCGTCAAGAAGAACGCACGCTTCCGCTACACGACCATCCAGAACTGGTCGAACAACATGTACAACCTCGTCACCCAGCGTGCGATGGTGGCCGAGGGCGGGCACATGGAGTGGCTCGACGGGAACCTCGGGTCGAAGCTGACCATGAAGTATCCGTCGTGCTACCTGATGGGTGAGGGCGCGCACGGCGAGATCCTGTCGATCGCGTACGCGGGCGACGGCCAGCACCAGGACACCGGGGGCAAGGTCGTGCACGTCGCGCCGCACACCACGTCGTCGATCGTGTCCAAGTCCATCTCGAAGGGTAAGGGCCGCGCGACCTACCGCGGGCTCTGCAAGGTCTACAAGGGCGCGCATCATGCGCGCTCGAACGTCGAGTGCGACGCTCTGCTCATCAACGACACGTCGCGCACGGACACGTATCCGTACATCGAGATCGACGAGAACGACGCCAACGTCGGTCATGAGGCTTCGGTGTCGAAGATCGGCGAAGAGCAGCTCTTCTACCTGACGAGCCGCGGCATCCCAGAAGACGAGGCGATGGCGATGATCGTGCGTGGGTTCATCGAGCCCATCGCCAAGGAGCTGCCGCTCGAGTACGCGGTCGAGTTGAACCGACTGATCGAGCTGGAGATGGAGGGGAGCGTTGGCTGACGCGACTCAGACCCTAGCGCCCGAAGGCGTGACGGCGGCGTTCCATGCAGAAGCGGTGGAGCGGCTCACCGCGGGCGAGCCGCAGTGGCTAGCCGAGCGGCGGGAGCACGCGTGGTCCGTCTACGAGCAGACGCCGCTCCCGACCACGAAACTCGAGGAGTGGCGCTACACCGACCTGAGAAAGAAGCTCTCGTGGGACGCGCTGCGGCTCGCGGACGGTCAGGTCGCGCCCGACGACGCCACGAAGTGGCCGCAACGGCTGCGCGACGCGATGGACGAGGACCACGCGGCCTCGGGGCACCTGGTGCTCATCGACGGGCACGTCGTGCACGCGGACCTCGACGCGACGTTGGCGAAGAAGGGCGTGCTGCTCTGTTCGTTGCACGAGGCGGTGGACGAGCACCACGCGCTCGTGAAGGAGCACCTCGCGTCGGTGGTACCCGCCGAAGACGGCAAGCTCGCGGCGCTGAATGCGGCGCTCTGGGCCGACGGCGTCTTCCTGTACGTGCCGCGGGGCGTGCGCCTCGAGCTGCCGGTGCGCGTGACGCGCTGGCTCTCCGAGGCCTCCGCCGCCTACTTCAGCCGCGTTCTGATCGTGGCCGAGCGCGAGAGCCAGGTCTCGTACGTCGACGAGATCCTTTCGGAGGACTTCGCTTCCCAGACGCTCTCCTCCACGGCGGTCGAAGTCGTCGCGCGCGACGGCGCGCAGGTGCAATACGTGGCGGTGCAGCGCCTCGGCAAAGGCGCGTTCTATCAGTCCGTGCAGCGCACGCTGGCGGGTCGCGATGCGAAGCTCGACACGCTCAACGTCGGGCTCGGCGCCTCCGTCAGCCGCGTCGACCTGAACGCCCGACTGCTCGGGCCCGGCGCCAACTCCGACATGCTCGGGCTCTACTTCGGGGACGGCACGCAGCACTTCGACTTCAGCACCAGCCAGGACCACATCACGCCGAACACGTCGAGCGACCTGCTGTACAAGGGCGCACTCGACGGCTCGAGCCGCGCGGTCTTCCGCGGGATCATCCGCGTTCATCCGGGCGCGCAGAAGACGGACGCGTACCAGAAGAACCGGAACCTGCTGCTCTCTCCGAAGGCACACGCGGACTCGCTGCCGAACCTGGAGATCCAAGCGGACGACGTGAAGTGCTCGCACGGCGCCACGGTGGGCGAGCTGGACGCCGAGGCGAAGTTCTACCTGATGTCGCGCGGACTGGACCGCACCACGGCGGAGCGGCTCGTGGTGCTCGGCTTCTTGGGCGAGGTGCTGTCCAAGCTGCCGCTGGGTGGGGTGTCCGAGAAGGTGACGCGCGTGATCGAGGAGAAGTTGGCGCAGCATGGGTGACGTAGGCTCGGGCGCACGGGGCACGCTCCTCTTCGGGGACCGCTCTGGTGCCGACCTGGTGGGTGCTCTGGCGCGTGTGCGGCCTCGCTTAGCGGCGCCGGGCCGACCGAGTCCCGGCGCCGATGTCCCCTACGAGAAGCGTACCCCATGCGCCCTGCGCGCGGGCAGCGTCGCCGTTCTCACGTTTCGCGCGGGCAGAACCGCAACCTCCTGGCGCACGAACGTTCATGCCTAACTGGGTGCGTGCGGCGCGTGCCGCGGACTGCGCCGTTGGGCGGTTGACGGCCGCGAATGCGGGCGGGGCGGCGATCGTGCTCGCCAACGTGGACGGGCGGATCTGCGCCCTCGAGGACCGATGCTCGCACGAGGAGTACCCGCTATCGGACGGCGAGCTGGACGGGGGCGACGTGGTGTGCGCGTATCACGGGGCGCGCTTCGATGCGTGCTCGGGTGCGCGCAAGGCGCTGCCGGCGGTGCTGCCGGTGCGGTCGTACCCCATCGAGGTGCGCGACGGGGACATCTACGTGGACGTGGGCTGACGTAGGGGAAGCGATGACCTTCGATCCGCTCCGCATCCGCAGCGAGTTCCCGGCGCTCGACCAGAACGTGAACGGGAAGCCGCTCGTCTACTTGGACAGCGCGGCGACCTCGCAGAAGCCTCGCCACGTGCTGCGTGCGCTCGACGACTACTACGAGCGCGACAACGCGAACGTACACCGCGGCATCCACGAGCTGTCGCGGCGCGCCACCGAGGGCTTCGAGGAGGCGCGCGGCAAGGTCGCGCGCTGGATCGGCGCGTCCGACCCGGCCGAGGTGATTTGGACGAGCGGGACCACCGGCTCGATCAACCTGGTCGCCTCTGCGTGGGGGCTCGACAACGTACGCGCCGGCGACGAGATCCTGCTCTCCGTGCTCGAGCACCACTCCAACATCGTACCGTGGCAGCTGCTCGCTCGCCGGACCGGCGCAAAGCTCCGCTACGTCGAGATCGACGAGCAGGGTCGCCTGATTCTCGACGACCTGGATTCGCTGCTCACGGACCGCACCAAGGTCGTCGCCATCTCGCACGTGTCGAACGCGCTCGGCACCGTGAACCCCGTGAAGCGCATCGCCGCTGCGGCGCACGCGCGGGGTGCGGTGGTGGTCGTGGACGGCGCGCAGGGTGCGGTGCACACCAAGGTGGACGTTCAGGACCTCGGCGTCGACTTCTACGCGCTCTCCGGCCACAAGATGTGCGGCCCGACCGGGAGCGGCGCGCTCTGGGGCCGGCGCGACCTGCTCGAGGCCATGTCGCCCTATCAGGGCGGCGGCGAGATGATCCACTTCGTCCACCGGGACGAGAGCACCTGGGCAGAGTTGCCGCACAAGTTCGAGGCGGGCACGCCGAACATCGCCGGCGCGATCGGGCTCGGCGCCGCCGTCGACTTCCTGTCCGAGATCGGCATGGATGCGATCCAGGCCCACGAGCGCCGGCTCATGGAGTACGCGCTCGAGAAGGTGGGCGCGCTCGACGGCATCCGCATCTACGGCCCGGAGTCGCTCGACGAGCACTCGGCGGTCGTATCGTTCACGCTCGGTGACGCGCACCCGCACGACATCTCGACCATTCTCGACGCGGAAGGCATCGCCATCCGCGCAGGACACCACTGCGCGCAACTGGTGATGAAGCGCTACGGCGTCTCCGCCACCGCGCGGGCCTCGTTCTACCTCTACAACACCGAGGAAGACGTCGACCGGCTGGTAGAGGGGCTGGGGCTGGTTGTAGGGATCTTCGGGTAGGGGGCGAGGAAGGCGGTCCTTCCGCTGAGGTTGGTCGCGGTTCGAGCCGGACGGTCCGTCATTACCTCGTGTGCCGAGCCAGTAGTCCCTGAACTGCTCGAGTCTCGGTAGGGACTCGCGGTCCTTCGCTCGGTTCGTAGGTGCCTGGGGCGAAACGGCGCCTTAGTGCAAGTGGCGACGCCACCACCTCTGACCTCCCCGCACCCCGCCTCAGATATGCGGAGGAATGAGGACATGGATGTCGTCGCCCTCGAATACATCCATGCGCTCCGCCACCAGGTCGACGCCCGCCAAGAAGTCCACCTCCACGCGCAGCTCGCCTCCACCGCGCACCGCCGACTCGAACGTCTGGGTCGTGTTGCCCGTGACCATGCCCAGGCGGTCGCGCGGGCCCGCGCCCCAGATGGCATAGACCACCGCGTCCTTGTAGTTCTGGTTCTCGACCGTCACGACGACATCTCGGGCGACGCTCACCTCCGAAACGCGGGCTCTCGACGCGCAGCCCGAGACAGCAATCGTGAGTGTCAGTGCGATGAACTGCGGCCACGCGGCAGCGCGAGCGATTCGGTGGTTCATACCTGGCTCCGTCGATGTGTGCGGGTCCGTCGCTTGGTCGACCCCGACCCTTGCTCTATGGGACGCACAAGCACCGGATTCTCACACACTCGACGTCGGCGGCATGGCGGCGGCCAAGTGCGCCAGTGAGACGCCTACCCTGGCCCCTTCGCCAACGCGCTGGCCCCCACGATCTCCTCCGCCAGCCCGAGCACCACCAGCAGATCTCCGGCTTCCACGCGCTCCTCGCCGCGCGGGTTCGGGATGAGCGCCTCGTTGCGCCGAATGGCGACCACCGTGACGCCGAACACAGGGCGCAAGTCCGAGTCCACGAGCCGCTGACCCGCGAGCACGCTGCCCGCCTCCACGCGCAGCGTGCTGATCTCCACGTCGGTCAGCGTCTGCTTCAGGTCTTGGAGGCTGGGCGCGGTCGCCGTGGGTTGGCGCCACATCTCGTAGTTGCCCGCCCGGATCTCTGAGATGAACGAATCGATCTCGGAGCGCGGCACGAGGTATCCCGTCAGCACGCGCGACACGATCTCCACCGAAGTCTCGAGCTCCTCGGGCACCACCGTATCAGCGCCTAAGGTCTTCAGCGCATCTACCTCGCGCACGTACCGCGTGCGCGCTGCGATCGAGCACGTCGGGTTGAGGGCGCGGACGAGCGACGTGACCTGACGCGTGGCGGCCGCGTCGGAGAGGGCGATGACGACGGCGCGCGCGCGCGGCACGCCGAGATGCTCGAGGAGCGCCTCGCGCGTGGCGTCGCCGTAGTAGACGGGCACACCGCGCTCCCGCTCCGCGGTGACGAGCGCCGGGTTCATGTCGACCGCGACGTGAGGGATTCCCGCGACGCTCGCCGCGCGGCTGACGTTGCGACCGTTGACTCCATAGCCGATCACCACCAGATGGTTCTCGAGCTGCTTGGGCGTCCGCCCGGACTCCCCGACGCTGCCGCGGCTCTGCAACCGGTGCGGGAGCGGGAGCCGGTGGAGCAGGCTCGCCGCCGCCGGCGCGGACGAGAGCATCAGGGGTGTGAGCCCGATCGTCGCGACCGTCGTGGCCACGAACCACTGATAGCTGGTGTCGCTCACCAAGCCGGCCGCGATGCCCGCACCTGCGAGCACGAACGAGAATTCTCCGACCTGGCTCGTCGCCATGCCGGTGAGGACCGCGGTGCGAAGGGGCGCGCCCACCACGACCACCGCCAGGGCGCCGGCGAGCATCTTGACCAGCAGCACGCCCGCCACGAGTCCGATCAACAGCAGGGGCTCGCTCACAGCCAGTTGCAGATCGAGCAGCATCCCGATGCTGATGAAGAAGAAGCTGGCGAATACGTCACGGAACGGGAGGATATCCGCGAGCGCCTGATGGCTGTACTCGGACTCCGCGACGAGAAGACCCGCCAGGAAGGCGCCGAGCGCGAGCGAGAGACCCGCGAGCGACGACGCCCACGCGATCGAAAGGCATAGCGTGAGGATCGTCAGGAGGAATAGGTCCCTGCTCCTGGTCTGGACCACGCGATCGAGCAGCTTCGGTACGACGAAGCGTGCCAGCACCACCACGAGCGCGAGGATCGCCGCCGCCTGCGCCGCGAAGACGCCGAGTGCGCCGAGCAGCCCCCCTGAAGTGCCGGCCAGCACCGGGATCAACAGCATCATCGGCACGATCATCAGGTCCTGCCAGACTAGCATCGCGACGCTCATGCGTCCATGCGGTGCGTCGACCTGCGCGCTCTGCTGGAGCAACCGAAGCACGACCGCCGTCGAGCTCAGCGACGCCGTGAGCCCGAGGAAGAGCGCGCCGCCAGGAGCCACCCCGAATTGGATCAGCGTCAGGAAGACGACGCCGGTCACGGCTGCGATCTGGACGGAGCCCCCGAGCACCGCCGCTCGCCGCATGCGCATGAGCTCGGCCAGGGAGAACTCGAGGCCGATCGTGAAGAGGAGCAGCACCACGCCGATCTCGGCGATCTGCTGGACGTCCTCGCCACCTTCGACGAGCGCGAGCCCGTGCGGCCCGAGCAGCATGCCCGAGATGAGGAAACCGACGATCGGCGGGAGGCGCACGCGAGCCGACGCGTACAGCACGCCGATGGATACCACCAGCAGCGTGACCAGGTCGGCGAGAAGTGGTGTGTGCATCACGCGAGCGGTTCGAGTCGTCGGTATGCCAAAGCTCGCGGGCGCCGGGCCGCCGGAGAAGCCGCGCCGCGCGAAGGCCGGTGGTGGCATTCGGGGGCCCGCGGCCTAGATTTCGTTCACGCACCTCCTACCCGCCCATCGATGGACACCCCGCAGCTCAACTCGCTCTATCAGCAGCTCATCCTCGAGCACTACCGCAATCCGCGGAACAAGGCCGAGCTCGCCGAGAAGACGCTCGAAGTGCACCTCGCCAATCCGGTGTGCGGGGACGAGATCCGCCTCCAGCTCCGCATCGAGGACGACCGCATCGCAGCCGCCAAGTTCGTGGGCTCTGGGTGCTCCATCTCCCAAGCGGCGGTGAGCATGATGACCACGCTGCTCCAAGGCCGTTCCCTCGCGGATGCCGATGCCTTGGCCAAGCGTTTCACCGAGATGATGCACGGAAGCGAAGAGGCTGCGAAGGACAAAGCGCTCGGCGACCTGCGCGCGCTCCGTGGCGTGAGCAAGTTCCCTGTGCGCATCAAATGCGCTCTCCTGGGCTTCGACGCGCTCCAGCAGGCCCTCGAGAAGCACCCCGCGGGAGACAAGCACTGACCTCCGTCGAGGTCCACTCGGCGCATCTGGCCGGGACGCGCGCCGGGCCCCTGACCTTGTGGGTCTCTCCGTCGGGGGTGCGCAGGATCGAGTTCGGCGCCTTGCCGCGCGGGCACCGCGAGGACCCGCGGGAGCAATGGCCACCACTTCTCACCGATGCCGTCCGTCAGCTGGACGAGTACTTCGCCAAGGGCCGACGGACGTTCGAGCTACGCCTCGACTTCCCCGACTCGGTCAGCGAGTTCCAACGCGAGGTCTACGACCGACTCCTCGCCATCCCGTATGGGCAGGTGGTGTCCTACGGCCGCGTGGCGCGCGACATCGGCAAACCCGACATGGCGCGCGCAGTCGGTCAGGCCGTGGGCTCGAACCCCATCCCGATCGTGGTGCCGTGCCACCGCGTGGTGGCGTCGGACGGGAGCCTCACCGGATTCGGTGGCGGGCTACCGGCGAAGGTCGCGCTGCTCAAGCTCGAGGGAATCGACGTCGACGGCGTGAAGCCGACGAGCAAAGTGCACCCCGAGGTGATCCCGCTGGATCTTTAGGGGCGCTGCGCTGTGTCAAGCGCAGCTCGGGCTACTCCCGTTGCCGGCCTCGCCGTGAACCGCGGTACCGCCTCACGTACTCGGCCGCTGCGCCGAGATCGTCCCGGTCGCGCCAGAGCGAGGCGATTCCCTCCAGCGTCGTAAGCCTCCGGTCGACGTCGCCCGGCCCGTACGCCCGCTCCACCGCTTGGCGCACGAGGTCTGATACCGTTCGTCCCTGGCGCTCGGCGGCCGCTCGGAGCCGACGGTGGACGCCCTCGTCGAGGTAGACCGAAGTCCTGGGCATGCGGTGAATACATCTCGGCATCTACGCGGCGTCAATCCAGTCGGCGCCCGCCCCGCCTCAGAACCTCCCCGGCGCCAGCCCCTCCAGCCTCGCATCGCCACGCCCCATCACCTGGTTCGCGATCAGCTCGCCCGTCACCGGCGCGAGCGTGAGCCCGAGCATGCCGTGTCCCGTCGCCACGCTCACGCCCTCGACGCCGGGCAGCGGACCGACGATGGGCATGCCATCGACGGACATCGGGCGTAGCCCGCACCACTCGGACACGGGGCGCGCGGTGCCGATCCCTGGGAAGTAGAGTCGCCCGGCGCGCGTGAGCTGCTGGAGGCGCGGCAGGCGCATGACCCGATTCGCGCCCGAGAACTCCATGGTGCCGGCAAAGCGTACGACGGTCTCCATGGGCAGGCAGAACGTGGAGGCCTCGTTCAGCACGCAGGCGATGCGCATGCGCGGTGCCCCGTTGGGGCCGATGGGGATGTCGCGGTGGTACCCCTTCCCCGGTTGCACGGGCAGGCGGGTGCCGAGCCGACGTGCGAGCTGGAGGCTGAGCGGACCCGTCGCGAGAACCACCGCGTCCGCGGGCTCGACCGACCCGTTCGCGAGTGCGACGCCCGTCGCGCGGGCACCGCTGACGACGACCGAGGCTACCTCGACGCCCTCGCGCAGCTCGACGCCCCGCCGCACCGCCGCGCGCGCGAACCGCTCGACGAAGAGCGCGGGATCCATCGATGCGGCCTCCGGATGGAACACAGCCCCGATGGTGTGCGGCCCGAGCGCCGGCTCGCGACGGCGCATCTCGTCCCCGTCGAGGACCTGGGGCCGATATCCATGCGGCTCGATCAGCGACGCCTCGCGCCGCGCTTCCGCGAGCCCGGCCTCCGTGGCGCACACGTCGTAGTAGCCCTCGCGGCGGTACTCGCACTCGATGCGCTCCTCCACGACGAGCCGATCGAAGAGCGCGAGCGACTGTTGGCCGAGCGGCGCCATGATCGCCACGGCACGCGTGACGTGCTCAGGCGTGCAGTAGCGCGCGAAGCCGATCAGCCACCGCCAGAGCCCCGGATTCCAGCTCGGATGGATGTAGAGCGGGCTGGTCGGGTCGAGCATCTGCCGGACCGCCTTGGCGACCTGCCCGGGCTTGTTCAGAGGCGGGTGCCCGGGCGTCGCGGTGCCCGCGTTGCCCCAGGAAGCGCCCGCGCCCAGCCGCTCGCGCTCCAGGATCACCACCCGCGCGCCGGCGCGCGCGAGGTAGTACGCGCAACTCACGCCGATCACGCCGGCGCCCACCACGACGACGCGCGGGCTACTTCCGGTCGGCATCGACGGCGATCAACCCACCTTGGGGTCGAGAAGCACCTTGATCGATCCGGTGCGGCGGCGGTTGTAGGCCGTCGACAGAGCCTCGCGGTAGTGCGAGAGCGGATAGACGTGCGTCACCATGCGCTCGACGGGGGCCCCTGTCTCGAGCAGCATCTGCTGCGTGACCTCGAACGTGTGGCGACGCTCGCCGCGCCACTCCTCGCGGCCGTAGCACACGAACCCTTTGATCTGGAGCTCGCGCGCCCACACGAACGTCAGGTCGAGCTTCCGGATCTCCGCGGCGCAACCGAGCATGACGATGCGGCCACGGGGCGACGAATACCGGAGCGCCTGCTTCACGGTCTCGGCGCTCCCTACGCAGTCGAAGATCAACGGGAAGCCGCCCCCCGAGTACACCTCGTCTCCGATGATCGGCATGTACGCCTGCGCGCCCGTCTCTACCAGGGCCTGCCTGGCCTCGTCGCCGGGCGACACCACGTCGCTGGCGCCCAGGCTGCGTGCGATGTCGGCCTCGTGACCGCGCTTGATCTGGGCAATCAACTCGCCCTCGTACCCGGCAGCCCTGAGCGCCCAGATCGTTCCGAGCGCGATCGGTCCGCTCCCGATCACGAGCGCGGGGCCCTGCCCGAACGGCCGCATGCCGAGGGCGGCGTGCATGCCCACCGCGATCGGCTCCATGAGCACGCCGGTCCGATCCGAGATGCGGTCGTCGAGCGGGAAGAGCTGGCTCTCGTGCGCGACCATCCGCTCGCCCCAGCCACCCGCCAGGTCCGCCTGGTAGCCGATGGTCAGCCCGCGCCGGAGCCGGCGACCGGCGACGACTGTCGTCCCCTCGTCGCCGGAGCGCTCGCACGTCCCGTGTAGGCCGTCGCCGCACGACCGGCACCGCTCGGTGCCCGCGAAGCCACGCACGGTGCACGAGAGCACCGGGTCGACCGCCACCCGCTGACCGCGCTCCACACGCCGCACGTCGGGGCCGACCTCCACCACGCGCGCGAGGATCTCGTGACCCAGCACCGCAGGAAAGGAGCCGAACGGCTCCATGGCCGGGCTGGACTTGAACGTGATGTTGCCGAGGTCGGAGCCGCACACGCCACAGCTGAGGACCTCGAGGCGTACCCAGTCCCGGCCCGGAAGCTCGGGCTCGGCGACGTCTCGCAGGCGGACCCCGCTCATTCCCCCGAAGAGCACCGACTCGGTGACGCCTCCGAGCGCCTTGCCCAGCACGTACCCAGGCACCGTGACGTCGAACGTGACCGCACGCATGGTGCTACGGCAGCTCCTCGTCTACGGAGTGGTTGCATCGCCGGCGTCGAGCTCCAGCAGCTCGCGCGCTTCTGCCTCGTCCGCCGCGAGCACCCAGAGCACGGGCGGACGCGAGAACGTCGTGCCGAAATCGACCCCGCCCGCGTCGTCGATCTGCAGACGATAGGGGATCCCCGCGTCGAGCAGGAAGCCCGCGGCGAGCTCCGCTTCGTGACGATAGCGGAAGCGCGCCAGCACCACCTCGCGCTCGGACGGCTCCTCGTCCCGCGACTCCGCCACCACCCCTCAGCTCCGTCCCTTCTCCAACGTCGGGTTGGCGTTGTACGCCACGGAGCCCCCGGGTGGGATACTCAGGTACTTCCACGCGTCTCGCCGCAGCATCTTGCCCAGGTAGGTCATCTGGCCCGCATGGTAGATCGTGTGCGCGAGGGAGCGCTCGAGGGCCTCGCCGACCGTAGCCGCCACGCCTCGAATCACCACCATCCGCACGAGGTCCGCGTCGGTGAGTGAGGCGAGCGCGTCGAAGAGGATCTTCCACCCCCGCTCCCACTTCGCGAGCACCTCGTCTCTGGCGGCGCGGCGCACCTCGAACTCCGAGTCGCGGTTCCGCCAGAGCTTCTCCCCATCGGTGGTCAGGAAGTCGGTGAAGCGGGACTCCAGATTGCCCGACACGTGCCACACGATCATCGCGATGGACAGGCTCTCCGGGGTCGGCTGCCAGAGGAGCTGCTCGTCCTCCAGCTGGCTCATCGTGCCTTCGCCCAGCGACTTGTACCGCCGGTACTCCGTCTCGATCGCCGCAATGATGTGTCTCGGATTCGTCATGATGTCCTCAGTTGGCAGACCGACCGGACCCGAGCAGCACCGCGTTCATGAACAACAGCTCCGTCGCCTCGACATACGCGCGATAGTTGGGATCCTCGGCGAACGCGATGATGTGACCCTGCCCGACGGGCTCGTGCATGAGGAACGCCTTGCTCGCGAGCTGCGGACGGGCCTCCTCCCACACGACGCCACTCAAGACCAACGAGTCGACCGCTGCATAGCGGCCCACGTTGGTCCCGTCGTCCAAATCGAGCGGGCTGAACACCCGCGAGCCCTCCACGAGCACGCCGATCTCGCCGTCCGTTCCTGCGGACAGCCAGTGCTCGCGATCCAGGATCACCTTCAGAATGGCGCCCGGCACAGGCTCCGGGGCCTCGTCGTCGGGCACGATCTCGTCGAGGAAATTGATGGGCTGATCCGGCGTCTCGGGCTCGTCGGGATCCTCGCCGGCTGGGCGACCACCGCGGCGCTCCGCCGTGGTCGACAGCAGCTCCGCACGCGTCGCCCACCCCGTCGCGGCCGCGATCGTGATCAACGTGCCGCCGTCGCCCACCCAGTCCCTCAAATCCTCGAGCAGGTCGTCGTCGACCACGTCGGAGAAGTCACCGCTCGGAAACACGAGCACGTCGAAGTCGTCGAGTCGCGCAGCGCCCAAGCTACGCGCACGCACGATCGTGGTCCGCTGCCCGTAGCGCCGCTCCAGCACGTAGCGCGCCCACCCGGCCGAGTTCACGTTCGCCGGCTCGTCGTAGACCAGCAGCACCCTGGGCTCCTGCAAGGAGCGCGTGCTCGCGCTTCCGAGTGAAATGCCCTCGGTCACGTAGGAATCATCGATCGGTACCACCTCGGCGCCGTGCGTCCCGGCGATGCGGCCGAGCCGCTCGCGGAGGTCGGCTCCATTGTCGGCAACGCGGACGATGGCAGTTCCGATGCCGTATCGCCGGCCGCCCAGAGTGAACGCGCCGCCCGCCGCCCGCACGCGAAGCCCTTCGCGCAGCGACTCCGTCACCGTCGCGGCGGTGTTCGTGCCCCACGGCAGCAGATAGCCCACGCGCGCCTCGGGGAGCGCGTCGCTCGAAACTGCGGCGTCGGCCGTCAACGGGGCACCCGCCGCTCCCGTGGCGCGAGAGGCAGGAATTACCTCCACGTCCCAGAGCAGGGACTGGCTCCAAGCGGTCAGGTCGTAGATTTCGTCGTTCTCCCGCCGGGCGCGACGTTCGATCTGGCGCGCGATGAACTCCTCGTCCATGGCCACATGGGCATCGAGCAGGTTACGTACGAACCGACTGGACGGCTGCGCCATCGGTACGATGAACGTCCCAGTCACCGGCAGCGTGCGGCCCGCCACAGTTACCGGTCCGGACGCTGCCCGGACCTCCATGCCGTTCCGGACGAGCAGGCGGGCCAGGCGCTCGGCCATGCCGGGGTCGTGTGCCGAGTGCAGTACGTACTCGGCCGGCCCATCGCTCGGTGCGTCCAAGCCCTCGCGCCGAAACGCGAGGTAGTCGCGCAAGATGCGCTCGCGGTTGCGCGCCCCGGTCTCTGCGGTCGTTATCGCCGCGGTGAAGTGGTGCAGCACCCCGTCGCCGTACGTGAGCAGGTCCCCGTCGTTGCGCCCTAGCACCAGCGCGCGGGCCGACGCCTGCTCGTAGGTCATGCCGAGCGCACCCTGCCCCATCAGCCATCCGTCGATGTAGCCAGGATAGAAGAGGTCGTACGTGGCTCGGTTGAAGTACGAGAACCCGCGCGCGTCGAACGCCTGCGCATTGGCACGCCCGAATACATCCATGAGCGCGATCTGCCGCCCGCCGAACCAAGGGTTCTCGGGGGGTGCAGTGGGCGGGAAGAAGTAAGTCGAGTTGCCACCCATCTCGTGCAGGTCCACGACGATGTGCGGGAAGTACTGCAGGAAGAGCGCAACTCTTCCGCGGCTCTCCGGCTGACTCTGGATGAACAGGTCCCGGTTGAGATCGAACAGATAGTGGTTGGTCCTCCCGTTCGGCCACGGCTCGTCGTGCTCGGCCGAGTACACTGCGGCGTCAGGCCAGCGCGCCCGCGCCATCGCGTTCTGTTGGACGAAACGAGCACGCCCGTCAGGGTTCTCCGTCGGGTCGATGAGGACCAGCGACTGATCCAGAATCAGATCGACCGCAGCATTCCCGCGAGCGGCGAGCAGGTGGTACGCCTCCGCCATCGCGGCCCCGCTCGAGCTGATCTCGTTCCCGTGGATGCCGTGCATGAGCGCGGTGACCACGGGCAGCTCCGCGATGAGACGCTCGGCCTCCGCGTTGGACAAACCCTCCGGGTCGGCGAGCCGCCCGAGCCCAGAAAGCGCGTCGTCCAGGCGCCCCATCCGCGACGCCGACCCGATCACCAGCGCGACCAGCGGGCGTCCCTCCCAGCTCTCGGCGTAGCGGATGAGGCGCGTCCTCGTCGGAGCCGCTGCCGCGAGTGCCTCCATGTACCGGACGATGTCGTCCGGCGCCGTGATCTCCTCGCCGAAGTCGTGCCCGGCCACCGCCCGAAGTGTCGGGATCGCTGGGTCGTACTCGGTGCCGGGCGCGAACTGGAGCTGGGCGGGGGCCTGCAGCAGCGCCAGGAGGGTCACGGTGCCGAGCATGTGTGGCGGCGGTGGGCTTTCGGTTCGTGGGAAAACGGGGCGCCAATATAGCTGGGGCCCGGGCCGGAGGCAGGCGCGCAGGCGTTTGATTCCGGGGCCCTCGCTCGCGAGCTTCAGGCGATGAAAGCCGCCATCATCGCCGGGTGCAGGACGCCGTTCCTCAAGTCGGGCACCGACTTCGTAGACCTGAGCGCCATCGAGCTCGGAAAGATGGCCGTCAGGGACGTGCTGGCTCGTAGCGGCCTCACCGGCGAGCGCGTGGACCACTTGGTGTACGGCACGGTGGTGCACGACACCAAGGCCCCGAACATCGCGCGCGAGGTCGGGCTCGCGGTCCTCCCCAAGACGGTGCCGGCCGTCACCGTCTCGCGCGCGTGTGCCTCGGCCAATCAGGCGATTACCGACGCGGTGCAGCTGATCGAAGTGGGTCAGGCCGACGTCGTCGTCGCCGGCGGAGCGGAGTCCCTCTCCCGCATCCCGATCACGGTGAGCGCGCGGCTCTCGAAGAGCCTCGTGTCCGCCTCGAAGGGGAAGACGGTCGGCCAGAAGCTGGGTGCGTTCAAAGCGATCCGCCCGAAGGACCTGCTCCCCGAGCAGCCCGCGATCGCGGAGCCCACGACCGGCGAGACCATGGGTCAGGACGCCGAGCGCATGGCCAAGCTCAACGGGATCTCGCGGCAGGCACAGGACGAGTGGGCACTCCGCTCACACCGGCTCGCGGCGGCCGGCACGCAGGACGGACGTCTCCCCGCCGAGATCTCGGTGGTCTACGTGCCGCCACACTTCACCAACGTGGTCGAGAGGGACAACCTCATCCGGCCAGACTCGACGGCGGAGAAGCTCGCGAAACTGCCGCCCGTTTTCGATCGCAAGTTCGGCTCGGTGACCGCGGGGAACGCGTCGCCCCTCACCGACGGCGCGTCAGCGGTCGTGCTCATGAATGCGGACAAGGCGCGCGCCGAGGGCATCGAGCCCATGGGCTACGTGCGCAGCTGGGCGTGGACCGCGCTCGATCCGGCGGCACAGCTCCTACAGGGACCCGCATACGCCGCGCCCATCGCACTGGACCGCGCGGAGCTCACCATGGCCGACATCGGGCTCATGGAGATGCACGAGGCGTTCGCGGCTCAAGTGCTCTCCAACCTGCAGGCGCTGGCTTCGAAGGACTTCGCGCAGAAGGAGCTGGGCCGCGGCTCTCCCGTTGGGCACCCGGACATCGAGCGCATCAACGTGATGGGGGGCTCACTCTCCATCGGTCATCCGTTCGGAGCCACGGGCGCACGCCTGACCACCACCATCCTCAACGAGATGAAGAGGCGCGACGTCCAGTTCGGCCTCATCACCGTGTGCGCGGCGGGAGGGATGGGCTTCGCGATGGTGCTGGAGCGGCGCTAGTCGCACCTCCACCGCCTAACCTACCGCCACCCGATCAGGCCGCCGCTCGACCGTTTGCTGGATCGGGCCGCCGCTAGACCGCCTGCTGGATCGGGCCGCTGGCCGCCGGCCGCCGCTCGCCCGCCTAGGGGATCGGCCCGCCGGCCGCTCCTGCCCAGTTCACTGCGTTCCGCCAGAGCGTCGTCACGTCCCCGGTGGCGGCAGCCCCGGACGCCGGGAAGAGGCTGACGGCGACCATGCGCGAGCCTTGCGGCAGCACCTGGTAGCCGACGAGCGGGCTGTTGTCGCTCCAGCGCGCCACCACCGAGGTGGCGGCCTTCGCGGTAACCGAGCCGCGGAAGCCGGTGGACGTCAGCGTCGCCAAGCCCGTCGTCAACGGATGCGCGACGATCGAGCTCACGTTCAATGAGCTGGCCGTGTACGTCTGACCGGTGCCACTGAAGCTGGTGAAGGGGTCGATCGCTTCCAGACTCCCCCACCCGGGCGATCCGAGTCCACTGTCGCTCCGGTTCTGCCAGTAGAACGTCGCGGTGATGACGTTGCCGCCCAGCTGCACGTAGTCCTCGATCTCATCGCCGAGTGCCGCGGACTGATTGAAGAGTCCGTTCGCGAAGAGCAGCACGACGTCGTACTGCGAGAGGACGTTCAACCCGGGCGTGTTGTTCAGGAAGAAAAACGCGCGCGTGGTCAGGTTCGGCACGCCCGAGAAGAGTGCCTTCACGGTCGTGGTGTCGCCCGCGAACGCCAGGTCACCTCCCGACACGATGAGCAGATCGATCTGGCACGCCGTCGTCTGTGTCGAGAAGTCGGCGATGATCGACGAGGTGGCACTGGACACGTTCACGTTGCGCAGCGCGGGGCAGACGACCTGTGTCCCCGGCGGCGTGGGAAGCACTTGGTACAGCCCGTTTGCGACGCCGACGAACAGGTACGTGCCGTCGGTCTCCGTGGTCCCCGACCTGATGATGCTGTTCCCCTGCATGAGTGCGACCGCCACGTTCGCGAGGGGAGTCCCGGTCGAGTTCGTGATCCGGCCGCGGACTCCCGGACCGGTGTAGCGCACCCCCAGCGCAACGGGCGTTGCGATCGAGGAGTCCTGCACACGCATGTACCCGGAGGTGCGGTAGAGCTCTTGCGGGCCGTCGAGCCCGATTACGGTGACGAAGACGGTCTTCCCGACCAGCGGGCGCGGGAGGGTGATGTCGATCGCGTGTTAGCTACCGCCGGCGGCCACGTTGAGCGTGGCGTCTACGAGTGTCGTCTCGGTCAGGCTGTCCAAAACGATGACATGATACGTGTCGACGAGCGCGAACGCAGTCGAGAGCGCGTCGGTCTCGGCCGAAGAGATGGCAGCCGGCGCCTCGATCGAGAAGAGCAGCGCGACACCCCTCGGGCGAGGGCGCAATACCATCGGTGCAGCCTACGCCGCCGTTCGCAAACAGCAGTGCGAACAGCCGGCGAGCAGGTCTCAACTACCTCCCCCTTTGATCTGGACCGACAACGTGACGTGCCCGCCAGCATAGTCGACGTCTTCCGGCGTGACCAGGGACTCGGCGAACTCGAAGCCGCCGGACATCAGCCCGCCGCTCACATCCAGGTTCACGGGCCCGAGCCCGAGACCCACGCCGCCGCTGATCACCTGCAGCCCGTCCGAGCCCTTCGCGCCGCCGGCCCGTAGCCGGAGGAAGAAGAGCCGTTGTTCGATGCCGAGCGAGATCCGGTCGTCCCACTGGCTGTGCTCACGCCCCTTGGGCGACACCGAGCTTCCCACCAGCTCGATGGTGGTCCAGCCCACCTGCCAACCGACTCCCAGCCGATAGACCGTCGGAAAAAACGCGCCCGGGTAGAGGCCCTGGGCGGTCTGATACATGGGCAAGCTCATGGCCGACGGATCGATCGTCCGATCCGAGAACCGGAGCGAGTCGAGCAGCTCCTCGGGGTCGAGGTCGAACGAGCTGTTACAGCCCAACGTCCCACTGTCGCAGCCATGGTAGGTGTACTCGTACCCGACCAGCGCATCGTCCCACGTCATCTTTTGGATGACATTGGTCGCCGAAGCCGATACGCGGAACCCGGCGAAGAGATCGAGCGCGAGACCCACGTCGAGACCATACCCGCCCCCACCCGGTGCCTCCACTGCCGCAGCCGTCACGTCAGCTGTCTCGTTGAGCAGATCGAGCACAGGCTCGAAGAACCTCGTCTCGATCAGCTTGTGACCTTGGACGTAGCGCCCGCCCACGCCGATCGCCATACGGTCGCCGAGCATGGCGCCGTAGGCGGCGGTGATCTCCGTGAAGGAGGTGGTCCGGAGGCCAGTGTTTCCGATGCGGTAGTTCTGCATCTCGGACGGGTCGAAGCCATCCACGATCAGGTCCGCGAGCTCCTTGCTCATGCGCGCCTCGTTGAGCACACGGCTCCTCACGCGGAGGCCGAATGAGCCGAACGAAAGACCGATCGTGGGGAGCGCAGAACCCGTGCGCGGCAGGTCCTCTCCCTCCGCGCTCCTGTCGGTGAGGTAGCCCTCGGTGGAGGTCGCGAGGGTGAGGCCCGATGCGGGAAAATCAGCCACGACGGCCGAAGCGGCCCCGTCGTCCTCGACCATCGACCGGAAGTCATCGAGCGTGATTCCGCTGAACAGCGCCGCAGCGCCCACCTCACCGAGCGAAATATTCCAGCCGCCCTCGAGCGCCAGGTTGGCGGGGTTCCATTCGATGGCGTCCACGCCGGTCGAGAAGACCATGCCCGCGCCGCCCATGCCGACGGAGCGTGCGCCGGGCGCGAACTGAGCGAGCGCGCCCTGCGTGGAGGCCAACACGGTCAACGCCAAGACTACGGCTATGCGCCTCATCGACGGAGCCTCACGTGCGCGACGATCCGTCCAATCTCGGGGTTGCCGTTCTCGTCGGTGAACTCGAGGTCGCCCTCGAGGCGAAGCGTGAGCACGTAGCCCGTCCCGATCCCGTCGATGTCGTAGCCCATCACTTCCGGGTCGCCCTCGGAGGTCTGGGCGATGGACATGTTCGTTCCCGAGAACGTCACGGCCGAAGGCAACGGGGACGTTCCGTTGCCCGTGAAGAGGCGGACCTCGTCGTCGACGCGACGCCCGACCACGGAGCTGTTCAGCCGCGTGCGCAGATCACCCTTCACCTCCATGAGGCCGTAGACCTGCGTGGGGTTGGAACCGACGAAGTTGAAGAACTCGAGGCTGGCGTTCACGGTGGTGTTCATCAGGATGATATCCGCACCCAGATGCTTGAAGACGACGTTGTCCACCCAGAGCTGAACGATGCCGGATGAGAAGCACTGTTGGGCGAAGCTGGAGCAGCTCGCCGCATAGACCGAGCCACCGAACAGCGGCGCGGGCGCGGGCCCCGACTGCACCGGCGCGACGGGCTGGATCGTTCCGCCCCCCAGCGGTGGAATGTTGGCGAGGTTGAGAGCCGGAATCGCATCCGCCGAGACCACCGCGGCAACCGCTCCGAGCTCATCGATCTGAGCCGTCAGTACCCCGTTCACGAGGTCGTACGTGGCCGTCGGGACTTCGATGGCGCCGCTTTGCGTCAGCAGCGCGATCGAGAGCGACAGTTGCTGCCCGAGCGTGAGCAACTCCGTCGGCACCGCGATCTGCACGGTCGCGGGCTGCGCCAGCTGCGTCCCGATGGGACCTACGTCGAACATCAAGCCCGACACCACGACTCCGGCGCCGGCCGGGAATGAGGTGAGGCGGGTGGCAGCGGTCACGTTGGTGCTCGTCGTGAGCGCACCGGACGGAACCTGCATGGAGAAATTCGGCGGAAGGCTGATCAGACCGCCGCTGTTACCGATCGTCGTTTGCCCACCTTCGTCGAGGTCGAAGGGCAGCCGCTGGTCCACCTGCTGGCACGCGGAAAGCGAGCCGAGAACCAGGGCTAGGGCGCCCAGGGGGCGTAGAGTTCGCATACTTCCAAAGTCCCTATGCCCCCGAGGCACCCGCAATGCTCCGGTGTGGCCCCCCGAAAACGCTACCCGGAGCGGGCCGCCAGCTCCCGGTCCAGGGCCTCCCGGACTTCCCTTCGCCGCTTCCCTTCCCGGAACCGGCGTTCGTCCTCGGGATCGGCGACGTCGAGCGGTGGTACCGCGCAGGGACGGTGCTTCGCGTCGATGGCGACGAAGGTGAGAAAACACGTGTTCGTGTGGCGCTTGGTCCCCTTCACGAGATTTTCGGCCTCCACGCGCACGCCGATCTCCATGGAGGTCCGCCCGACGAAGTTCACGCGTGCCGTGCACGTGACCAGCTCACCTGTATAGATCGGCTCGCGGAAGTCGACGCGGTCGATCGACACCGTGACGGCATTGGAACCGGCGTGCCGCATCGCGGCCACAGCGGCGGCGCGGTCCACCATCGACAGGAGTTCGCCGCCGAACACGTGCCCCAGGTTGTTCACCTGATGCGGCATCATCAGCTCGGAGACAATCGACTCGGAGTCCGAGGGCTTCTTGGGAGACGGCTTCGAGGCTTGGGAGGGCATGGTGGCGGAGTACACTCTGGCTCTTACTTGTTGCCTCGGGCGGGCTCCGGAGAGGTGCCAGCACTCGTCTCCCGACGAGGGCGGCCGCCCTTGCGGCCGTTGATCCGGGCTGCTCTTGCCTTGGCGTCGCTTCGGACACTGCCGAGTCTCCGTCCGATCTCGCTCATCCATCGCTTGGACCCGAACACGCCGCGCATCAACTCCGGCACCAGTAGGTCTGCATCGAGTCGCTCCCAGTGCAGGCCCTCTCCTTCGAGCTCGACCTGGACATCGCGGAGATCTTCGGGACCCGCGCCGCGGAGCCCTTGCGCGAGGTCCACTGGAAACGCGAACAGACAACCGTTCGTCAGCTCGACCTCGATGCGGTGGGCGCGGCTGTCGTACCGCGCCAGCCGCGCGCGTGGCTCGGCATCGGCATCGGACGCCGTCGCACTCCGCGCCGCTTCTCGTTGAGCGAGAATCTCGGTGACAGTTAGCCTAGGCTTTTGAGCGCGCCTCCATGCCTCGAGCGGTCGATCGGACTCTCGCTCGACCACTTGCACTGCTTTGATCAGATCGGCCTTCGTCATGTGCCTCCCCAATCTGAGTACCCGGGCCGGCTCCCCAGCAGCCGGAAGAGCGACTTTCGCGAATCCCCGGCCCCTGACCGCGTGCACATGCGGAGGCGAGTGGTCGTTCAAGTAGATCCGGAACGAGATGCCGTCTTCCCTATGTACGGTCGGCACACGAAACCTAACAGTTGGGTTATTGTGGCGTAAGATTGCGGTAGCCCTCCACACTCGATCGGGCGCCGGGGCGGAGACATGCCGAAGTGGGTCTTCTTCGGGTGTATACTGGCATAGCTATGTGCATTACAGTTGTGATATGACCATCCCCTCGGCCCTCGTCCGCGAGGCGCGCCAGCGCGCCGGTCTGAGTCAGAAGGAACTCGCCGAGCGGGCTGGCACGTCCCAGCCCGCGATTGCGCGCATCGAGAGCGGCCGCGGTTCCGTCACGCTCGCCACCCTGACGAGGATGGTGGCGGCGGCCGGCTTCGAGCTCGTGATGGAACTCAGTCCAGGCGGCGTCGACGACGCGGTGATCGCAGCCTACCGGCGGGACGTCGATCGGTCGCTGCTCCGCCACAACCTCCAGCGGAGCGTGGACGAGCGGCTGCGCGCCGGAGCCGAGATGGTGACCGCCGGCCACGAACTGAGCCGGGCGGTGCGGACCGCTGCCGGCCGGTCGGGTAGGCCGAAATGACGTGGCTGGAGCGCCTGCTGGGCGCGCTCGCCGACGCCGGCGTCGAGTACATCCTCGTCGGTGGCATGGCTGCCCGCGCACACGGCTCCGCGCGGCTCACCCAAGACGTCGATATCTCGTACGCGAGATCAGACGCCAACCTCGCGCGCATCGTCGCGGCTCTGGCGCCGCTTGAGCCATATCTCCGCGGGGCGCCGCCTGGCCTACCCTTCGACTGGTCAGCCGGAACGCTTCGCCACGGACTGAACTTCACGTTGACGACCACCTCGGGTGATATCGACCTCCTCGGTGAGATCGTCGGGGGCGGGCGCTACGAGGACTTGCTCCCGCACTCGACCGTCGTGCCCGTGTTCGGCCACGAGATCCGGATTCTCGACCTGCCGTGGCTCATCCGCGTCAAGCGCGCGGCCGGGCGACCGAAGGACCTCGAGGTCGTGGCCGAACTCGAGGTCCTCCGGGAAGAGATCGAGCGGGGAGGCGCGTAGGGTTCGGGCCTGTGACGCTCAGCGCGTGCCAGTCATTTCAGCAGCCGGCGGTCATCGTGGTGTCGGCCCCAGGCCCTCGAGCCCCCAGAGCTCATGAGCCGGCACACCGCTCGAATACAGAATCCGATCGCCGGTAGGGGAGATCACGGGCGTACCTCTCCCGTTCGAAGGGTACTCGGGCGGAAGAACCACTGTCGCCGTCGTACGCGAGGAGCCGTCGAGGAGCACCCGTTGCGTCGCTACCTCGCGGGTGAGGCGGTCTTCGAACACGCGCGCCAGTACGTCTCGGACCTCCGCGAGGCGCAGCGGCTTCACCAGCAGCTCGAAGGCGCCTTCGCGCATGGCGCTCACCACCGTGGGCATGTCGTCGAAGGCCGTCATCAAAATCACATCGGTGTTGGGCACTCGTTCGCGGAGGAGCTTGAGCAGCGAGATGCCGTCCATGCCCGGCATGCGCACGTCCGTGAGTACGACATCGGGCGCGGTCTCACCGAGGCGCGCGAGCGCCTGCTCGGCGTCCTCGGCGACCGCTACGTCGTAGCCCGCCTCACGCAGGGTCTCGTCGAGTGAGCGGCGCACCGCGTCGTCATCCTCGACCAGCAGTAGGCGACCTGGCATCTCCCTCCTGCGGTGCGGGGTGCGCGACTCAATCTGGGTCGCTACCGCCAATTCCGCGCCCTGCTTCACGCGACCCAGCCAAGTCGCGTCGACGCCAGCAGTTGCGGCCCCGCCACTGGCGGCCTGCGCCCGCGAGCCGTTACGAAACGTTACGGGCCGGGGTCGAGGCGTGCCACCGGAGGGCCCTAGCTCGCGAGCCGCGACGCGAAGGGATGGAAATTGGACCAAAGTCCACTTTACTCACGTATAAAATGGACTATCATCCATTCTGCCGGTTGCACATTCTGCCGCCCTGGCCCGCGCGTGAACCTCCCCCGCTACCTCGCCCCCCATCTCGCCGAAGTGCTGCGGACGAGAATGGTGTTCGTCGGCGGGCCCCGTCAGGTCGGAAAGACGACGCTCGCCCTGTCGCTGATCGGGCCGCAGGCGACCGAACGGCACCCGGCCTATCTCAATTGGGACGACCCCAAGACTCGGCCCCCGCTCCGCCGCGGGGAGCTGCCGGCCGGGGAGCCATTGGTCGTGCTCGACGAGATCCACAAGTACGCGCGCTGGCGAAATCTGGTGAAGGGACTCTACGACACCGAGAAGGGTCAGCGCCGATTCGTCGTCACGGGTTCGGCGCGGCTGGACCATTACAGGAAGGGCGGCGACTCGCTCGCAGGGAGGTACCGGCACTTCCGACTTCACCCCTTCTCGCTCACCGAACTGGGGGGCACGTCGGACGACGGAGTTCGAGACACCCTGGCGGCGTTGCTCGAGTTCGGCGGCTTCCCCGAGCCGCTGCTGGCACGAAGCGAGCGGGCGCTCCGTCTCTGGCAGAGGGAACGGCTTACGCGAGTTGTGCGAGAGGACCTACGGGACCTCGAGCGCGTGCGCGAGATGTCGCTCATCGAGCACCTCGTCGACCTGTTGCCGGCTCGAGTGGGCTCCTTGTTGTCCGTGGCCGCCCTGCGCGAAGACCTCGAGGTGGACTTCAAGACCGCCGGGCGCTGGATCACGATCCTCGAGAACTTGTACGTGTGCTTCCGCATCCCGCCATTCGGCGCGCCGCACATACGCGCACTCAGGAAGCGGCAGAAGCTCTACCTGTGGGACTGGTCGGTGGTGCCCGACGCCGGCGCTCGATTCGAGAACCTGGTCGCATGTCAGCTGCTCAAGTACTGCCACCTTCAGGAGGACATCGAGGGTCATCGGATGGAGCTGCGCTTCCTGCGCGACACCGATGGGCGTGAGGTCGACTTCGTGGTGCTCCGCAATCGGTCTCCGCTGTTTGCCGTCGAGTGCAAGACGGGGGAGGGTGCGATCAGCCAGGCCACTCGCTACTTCGCCGAACGGACCAGCGTGCCTGTCTTCTACCAGGTCCATCTCGGTGAGCGGTACGCACAGAGTGGGAAGGTCACGGTCATCCCGTTCGCCCGCTGGTGCCGCGAGCTCGAGATGCCCTAGGGCGCACTCGGGCCGGCAACGATCGATGGTACACGGCCTGACGCTCCGGTCGCGGCCCTCGCCGACGTCATTCGCTCCAAGGAGGCAACGGGGCGCGAGAAGGATCGACTCACGCTGCCGACGCTGCGGCGACTGCTGGAGCGGACGAGTCGCTAGCGTCGAGCAAACGGCCTCAGAGGTTGCCACAACACCGCTCCACCCGCAGACTGTCCGCCTGTCTCAGCGCGCCGCTATCGACGAACAGGTGGCCTCACGTGACTGACTTCCGCCGCATTCAGCGCCTAGGCCTCCTCGTCGGCACCACCCTGTTCGCGGCAATGCTCGTCCTGCCCGCGCCTGCGTCGTTGAGCGAGGCCGGTTGGCGCACCGCTGCCGTGACGGTCCTCATGGCCGTCTGGTGGATGACCGAGGCGATCCCGATCCCGGCGACGGCGCTCCTTCCGCTCGGCCTCTTCCCCATGCTGGGCGTGCTCGAGATGCCGGCTGCGGCCGCGCCCTACGCGAACGAGCTGATCTTCCTGTTCATGGGTGGCTTCTTCCTGGCCACAGCCATGGAAAAGTGGGGGCTCCACAAGCGCGTGGCGCTCGGTATCATCGCTGCGGTGGGGTCCAGCCCCAGGCGGCTCGTGCTGGGCTTCATGCTCGCCACGGCATTCATCTCCATGTGGATCAACAACACGGCGACGGCGGCGATGATGCTCCCGATTGCGATCGCCGTCGGCGAGATGCTGAAGCCTCGTGGAGGAGCGGCGAATTACAAGTTCGGCGTCGGCCTCATGCTGGGCGTCGCGTACGCGGCCTCGATCGGCGGTGTCGCGACGCTGATCGGCACGCCAGCCAATGCGATCCTGGCCGGCGCCGCAGATGAGCTGCTGGGCGTCGAGATCGGGTTCGTCCAATGGATGGCGGTTGGACTCCCGATTGCTGCGCTCCTCATTCCCATCACCTGGCTGATCCTGCTGCGCCTCTATCCGCCCGGCGAGCTCGCTGGCGACGCCGGAGCGGTCATCCAAAAAGAGACCGACGCGCTCGGTCCCTGGAGCAAGGGAGAGCGCATCGTCGCCATAGTCTTCGTGGCCACGGCGCTCGGCTGGATCCTCCGCGCCGAGAAGACATTCGGGGGCGTCACCATACCCGGCCTCGAGACTTGGGCCCCGAACCTCGAGGACTCCACCATCGCGATGATCTCCGCGGTGGTGCTCTTCCTCATCCCGGTCGACTGGAAGAAGGGCGAGTTCACGCTCGACTGGCCCACGGCTCGCAAAATCCCGTGGGACGTCTTGGTTCTGTTCGGTGGAGGCCTCTCGATCGCGCGCGCCATGGAGGTCTCGGGCCTCGCCGCCTGGATCGGGGGCCTGGTGTCGGGACTGGCGGGCGTGCCGACCATCGTGGTCGTCTTGGTCGTCACCACGCTCATCGTCTTCCTCACCGAGGTCACGTCGAACACCGCGACCGCCACCATGGTGATGCCGGTGGTCGCGGGGGCCGCGGCGGGGCTCGGGGTCGAGCCGCTCCTCCCCATGGCCGCCGCGGCCCTCTCGGCGTCGATGGCGTTCATGTTGCCTGTGGCGACTCCACCGAACGCGATGGTATTCGCGTCCGGGTACCTCACCATCGGTCAGATGGCCCGCGCCGGCTGGTGGCTCAACCTGTGGTCGATCGCGACGATCACGCTGCTCGGAAGCTTCCTCGTGCGCGTATTCCTACTATGAGGCGTCGCCGGGTCGCGTAACGCGCCGCGACCGCTCAGAGCGTCGCGATGAACTCCTTCACGACCGCTGCGGTCATGGGGGCGGAGAGGACATCCGTGTGCGCGGATCCGGGCATGAGCCGGTACGGGATGCCGGCGGCCTGGGAGAGTCGTTCCGCGTGCTCGCGGCTCACGCGCGCGTCGTTCTCGGGATGGAGGATGAGGGTCGGCCGGCGCAGCTCCCGAATGCGTCGCGTCACCGAGTGCGGCCGAAACGTGCCCCCGAGCCGCCACCACCAGAACGGCCGGAGCACCTTCACCATCAACCCCCCAGGTAGTCCCCTCTGCGAGAAGGCTTCCGCCGTGATGCGGAGCACGTCGGACGGTGTCGCGATGAGAACCAGGCCCGCGACCTTCGCGCCTTCGGCCACAGCCAACACGCTGGCCGCGCCGCCGAACGAGTGCCCGAGCAGGACGAGCGGCCTGCCGGGAAAGCGTTGCTGGGCGTAGGCGACCACGGCCATCACGTCGTCGCGCATATGCCGCACGGTAACGAATGACGCGGCTCGGTTGCGGCCGTGCCCGCGCATGTCGAACAAGAGGACGTCGTGCCCTGCGCGCACCAGCGGCTCTGCGAGCCTGAGCACCGTGCCGTAGTTGGCGCCCCAACCGTGGGCCATGAGCACGAGCGGCGCCTTCGCCGCCGCGCTGGCGGCCGGCACGAACCAGCCCGCCAGGGCATGCCCCGCACCGGAAATGACGATGTCCTCGTGAGCGAGTCCCGACTCGGGCAGCGACCGCTCGGGGAGGCGAGGCGTGGGCCGGATCACGGAATTCGCGACCCGGTCCAGCCAGTATGCGCCCCCCGCGGCGGCAACGCCGAGCGCGAGGAGCGCGAGCGGGTTCAAGGACTCGGCTCGACCGGCCGCGCGACCATGATGCCGTCTTGCCCGCCGATCGAGAGGATGCGCTCGGCGAGCGAGACCGTGCTGATCTCGACCGAGTCACCCACCAGCGGCGCATGCAGTAGGTGCAGGCTCCCGTCCACCCAGAGCGCGAGGCCGGTGTGCGCTACGTCCAGCCCAGCTACCGTGCTGGTCGCGGCGATGATGTCGCCGTCACGGATGCCAACCGCCACCTCGGCGATACGCGCCTCTGGAATGAACACTCGTCCGCGGCCGTTCAGTGCCGCTTCGGTCGCGCGTACGGCCGCGAGGTTCGCAGGGTCACTCAGCTGTCGGTACGCATCCGGGTGCGTGCTCATGAAGTCGATCGGCTCGGCGTCGGGAACTCCACCCAGCTCGCCAGTGAGGTCGCGCACCAGCCCGCGACGATCGTTGTCTTCGATCCAATCGCTGAAGTAGTGCAACCGGCTCGGATACCCGGCGATGGCCCCATCCCGATACCGGAGCTGGGTGAGCAGCCTGCCGTAGGCCGCTTCGGCTTCCGCTCGACGATCGAGCGACCCGGCACCGCCGGCCTTCACGAAGCGCGCGAGCGCGAACGCGTTCTCCACGAACGTGACGCAGTCGAGTCCGCGGAAGTTGATGACGAGGTGCTCGGGCCCGTCTTCTTCGAGGGTCCGGGGCACGTACGCAGTGCCGACGAACGAGCGGCCGATGGCGGCCGTCGCCTCGGCGAGCGACACGGTGTCGAGCCCCTGATCCGACGCCCACCGCACTCTCGCCTCGAAGATCGCCCAGTCCTCGTCCGCCCACGTTGGGACCGGAGCCCCTATGTCTTCGACGATGGGCGGCCGGTGCGGCTCCAGCGGCGACCAGAGCATGGCCGCCACGGCGATCAGGACGACCATCAAAGGGCCGAGAAGGGCGCGATATCGAATCATCGGCCCTGCGTACCTAAGTCGTGTTCGGACTTCATGTTACCAGGTGTCATCACGGGTGGACCCGGACCATATCGAGGCAGGGGCCGCGAATCGTGCGTCGCCGAAAGCTAAGCTCCACTGCCCCGCGGCGACCACTTCACGGGCTCCGGTAGACAGTCCCCCGCACCGACGTAGTTTTGGTGTCGTCGCCGACACTCCGTCGGCAGGAGACCCGAGAATGCCGTACCCAGAGATGATGGTCGCGCCGATGCGTCAGGATCTCGTCCGCATCGGCTTCAAGGAGTTGAAGAGCCCAGCAGACGTCGATGCGGTGCTCGGGGTCGAGAAGCGCACCACGCTCGTCGCCGTCAACTCGGTGTGCGGGTGCGCCGCCGCCATGATGCGCCCGGCGGTCTACCTCTCCCTCCAGGGCGAAGCCAAACCGGAGGTGCTCACCACGGTTTTCGCAGGCCAGGACATGGCGGCCACGGACCGGGCCCGCGAGTACATTGCCGGGTACCCGCCATCGTCGCCTTCCGTGGCGCTCTTCAAGGACGGTGAGCTCGTGTACTTCATGGAGCGCCATCAGATCGAGGGTCGCTACCCCGAGGAGATCGCAGCGGATCTCCGGGCTGCCTACGACGAGCACTGTTAAGGTTCGGTAGACACCCTTGCGGCTAGGGGGCTCACCCCGCAAAGTCTCGGGCCGCTGAAATCAGGGGTCGCCGTGTTCCAGACTCTCCTGCAAGGTCAATTCGACCATCTGGACGTGGTAGCTGCGGCGGCGGACGGGTTCCTGATGGGCCAGTCGATAGGGGGTATTGCGGTGAAACGAGCGCAGGACCGCAACAGGGTCGAGCGTGCCCACCAAGGCAGCCGGGAGCAGGGAACGGATCAAGCCGCCCCATTGCTGCGGCTGTTTGAACACCAGGTGGACTCGGCGCGCGTCGGCACGGGCCAGTACACGCAGCAGCTCACGCGTCTCGTCCGCCGTGTACTCCTCCAGCACTTCGTGAAGAATGATGTCGTCGAACGCGCCGCGTGCGGCGATCAGGTCCTTGCAGTCGGCCACCGCCAGGGTTGGCCCGCGCTCTCCTACCCGCTCCCGAGCTTCTGACACGTGATCGGCCAACACGTCGACCGCGGTGACCCGCGCGCCCTGCGCCGCCAGTCGCTGCGCCATCAGCCCGCGGCCGCAGCCTGCATCGAGAATGCGCCGTCCCGCGATCGGCTGGAGGCGCCCGAGCAGCGCCCGGTAGGTGTCGATCCGACCCAAGACCGCGTTCTCCTCCCAGTAGGTCGCGGGGGATTCTCGCTCGATCCGCGCCCACACCTCCTCCCACTCACCGGAGTAGAGGGCCCGCAGTCTGGAAGGGAGATCCTGGGTCATAGGCTCGGGATCGCGCGGCGCGAGACGGCGTCTCGGCGTAGTCGGCGGCCGCGGCTCGCGGCCTTCGGCGTCGCCGCGATGGCGCTGGTCATGGTCGGTTGCTCGGACGAGCTACCTCCGCCTCCGCCGCAACCTATCGCCTTCAGCCACTCGGTGCACATCGAGAACGAGATCGAGTGCACGCGTTGTCACGAGGGTGTCGAGACACAGGCCCAGGCCGGCCTTCCCGCCATGGCAGCGTGCGCTTCGTGCCACCGTCGGCAGGCCGCGGATCATCCCGAGGTCGTGAAGTTCATGGAGCAGTACGCCAACGGAAACGGCGAGCCGATGGTGTGGCGCAAGGTGCACGTGATCCCCACCTCGGCGATGGTCCACTTCAAGCACAGCCCGCACGTCCGAGCGGGCGTCGACTGCGCTACTTGTCACGGAGACGTGGGCTCGATGACGGTGGCTCAGCAGGTCGTCGACGTGGCCAACATGGGTTGGTGCCTCGACTGCCATCGCGAGCAGGACGCGAGCATCGACTGTATGACCTGTCATCACTAGGGAGAGAGGGTTGCGCAGAAGAGACTTCGTAAAAGCGACCTCGGTCGCGGCGGGTGCCACGCTGCTCGAAGGGTGCGGGAGCCCGGAGGAGCAGTTCATCGTGCAGCGGGTGCGCCAGACTCCCGAGCTGCCCGGCGAGAGCGGTTGGCGCTTCAGCGTGTGCCGTCAGTGCGCGGCCGGCTGCGGCATCGTGGTGCGCGTCGTCGACGGTGACGCCAAGAAGATCGAGGGCAACCAAGCCCACCCCGTGAACAAGGGCGGCGTCTGCGCGCTCGGACACTCCCTCCTGCAGGAGCTCTACAACCCCGACCGCATTCTCCAGGCGCAACGCAGCTCGGGCAACCGAGGCTCCGGCGCCTTCGAGGCCGTGGCCTGGGACGACGCGATCGCGCAGGTGGTGTCCGCCATTGGCGCGGTGCCCGCGGACCGGATCGCCATCGTCGCGTCGGACCGCTCCGGCCTCACGGGCGCGCTTTGGCGCCGCTTCGCGGCTGCACTCGGCGCACCGGCTCCCGCCTTCCTCGAGGCTCCCGAGTTGGAGGTCGAGCGGCGGGCTGCACAGCTCGCGCTCGGCACGACCGACCTGCCGTACTTCGACATCGCCAACGCCGACTGCGTGCTCTCGATCGGCGCTCCGATCCTGGATCCAGGGCGCAGCCAGGTGCACTTCACGCGCGCCTTCGCGGACATGCGGCGCGCACGCCCGACCCGCCGAGGCCGCTTCATCCAGGCCGAGGCGCGCATGTCCCTCACGGCGGCCAACGCCGACGTGTGGCTACCGGTTCGGCCCGGCACGGAGGGCGTGCTCGCGCGAGCGATCGCCGGCCACATTCTCGCATCCGGCTCGGTGCCCGCGGATGCGGCACGCCGCTATCGGGTGCTCTTCCCGGGGGATGCACCGAGTACAGCGGACGCAGCCACGCAGTGCGACGTGCCCGAGGAGCGCATCGTCGCGGTTGCTGAAGAGCTGAGGACCGCCGAGCGTGGGCTGGTCATCGGCGGCGGCTCCGCTGCGGCGCACTCGAACGGTCTCGCCAACGTCGCGGCGGCGCTCGGCCTGAACGTGCTGCTGGGCAACCTCGGCCGCGTTGGCGGGGTGTTCGCTCCGGCTTCCCTGGGACTGACGCGCACCGTCGAGCCGAGCAACCCGGCAGACTCGCCGATCGCGGAGCTGGCCGCACGCCTCCGTGGGGAGTCGGGAGAGCCGGTCGAGCTGCTCATCGTGGCGGATGCCGACCCGGTTCACGCGCTTCCGGCGGGCTGGGGCATCCGCGAGGCGATCGGACGTGTGCAGACCGTCATCGTACTGTCGAGCTTCCGCGACGACACGGCGCTCCAGGCCAACCTGATCCTGCCACTCGCCACCGAGCTCGAGCGCTTCGAGGCCTACGAGTCGCCGACGTCGGCGGGTGTCGCCGCGCTCGGCTTGGCCGAAGCGGTGGTCGAGCCGATGGGTGACGGCCAGCACCCTGCAGATATCCTGCTTGCTGTCGCGCGCGCGCTGCCCGAGTCCGTCGCTTCACGGTTCACGTGGGCGAGCTACGAGGCTCTGGTGCGCGCTCGTGTGGGCGAAGACCTGGCGCGCATGCCGGGGAGCGCTGGAGCCACCGCATCCGCGTATCTGTCGGCCGCCATCGACCGCGGCGGCATTTTCGGTGACGCTGCGGCGATGTCGGCGCCGTCCGGTCCCACGGGCGCTGCCCCCGAGCTGCCGGGCGCTCTCTCCGAGGGGGGCCCCGAGTACGCGTTCGGCCTCCTCCCGTTCGCTTCGGTGAAGAACGGCGACGGGCGAGGCGCGAACCGCCCTTGGCTCCAGGAGCACCCGGACCCGCTCTCCACCGTCATGTGGGGCTCGTGGGTGGAGCTCTCCCCGGCGGATGCGGCCGAGCTGGGCATCCACGACGGCGACCGCGTCCGCGTCGAGTCCCAGACGGGCTCCGTCGAGACGCACGCGGTGATCGACCCGGCGGTTCGGCCCGGCGTCGTGTCGATGCCGTTGGGTCACGGTTACGCGGACAACGGCCGCTACGCGCAGGGCCGCGGCGCCAACGTCATGGCGCTCGTCGGCGCGGGGCGCGTGGACGGCACCACGGCATCGGCCTGGGCTGCAACGCGCGTGCGCATCACGCGCGTCGGTGAGGGAACGATGGTGCGCTTCGGCCGCCGCTACGAGGGTGGTGAGCCCGAGCTGATTCCGGTGGGATGGGCACCTCAACAGACGAGCCAACTCGTGCAGATCCGGGGGGCCCGCGTATGACGCGCTGGGGAATGGCGATCGACACCGACCGCTGCACCGGGTGCGGCGCGTGCGCGGTGGCGTGCCACGCCGAGAACAACATCCAGACCGTAGGGGAGGTCGAGGCCGCCAGGGGGCGCGCGATGCACTGGATGCGCATCGAGCGCTACTACGAGGGCGTTTTCCCGGACGTGAAGGTCCGCTTCCAACCGGTACTCTGCCAGCAGTGCGGTCACGCTCCGTGCGAACCGGTGTGCCCCGTGTACGCCACGTACCGTACGCCCGAGGGGCTCAACGCGATGGTGTACGCGCGCTGCATCGGCACGCGCTACTGCGCGAACAACTGCCCCTACACCACCCGCTACTTCAACTGGTTCGCGCCCGAGTTCGATGCGCCGCTCGAGCGGCAGCTCAACCCGAGCGTGAGCGTGCGCCCCGCCGGCGTCATGGAGAAGTGCACGTTCTGCGTGCAGCGCATCCAGGACGCACAGGAAGTCGCCGCGCAGGAGGAGCGCGAGGTTCGCGACGGCGAGATCAAAACCGCCTGCTCGCAGTCCTGCCCGGCGCAGGCGATCACGTTCGGTGACCTGGACGACCCGGAGAGCCTGGTCGCCCTGCTCGCACGTACGGAACGCACCACGCACCTGCTCGAGGACCTCTCCACGGAGCCGTCGGTGATCTACTTGAGGGGAGGACGCTAGATGTCCGGGCCCGCAGCGAGCATTCACGAAGAGGCACTGGTCCGACCTCTCAGCGGCTTCCGCCCGAAGCTCTTCTTCGGCAGCCTGGTCACCGGCCTCCTCGTTGCCGTGCTCTTCTATTCCTGGGGCTACCAGATCGTCAACGACATCGGTGTGGCGGGCATCAATCGGCCCGTCTTCTGGGGCTTCTACATCGTCAACTTCGTCTTCTGGATCGGCATCAGTCACGCCGGCACGCTCATCTCCGCGATTTTGCGTGTGACGCAGGCGGAGTGGCGCCGTCCGGTGACGAGATGCGCGGAAGCGATCACGACGTTCGCGCTCATGATCGGCGGACTCTTCCCGCTCATCCACCTCGGTCGGCCCTGGATCTTCTGGTACATGATCCCGCTCCCGAACGAGCGCGGCATCTGGCCCAACTTCCGCTCGCCGCTCATGTGGGACGTGCTGGCGATCACGACCTACCTGATGGGGAGCATTCTCTATCTGCTGCTCCCGATGATCCCCGACTTCGCGATCATCCGCGACAAGCGGCTCCGCGAGTACCCGAAGGGCTTGAAGACGCTCTTCTTCCGCGTGGCGGCGCTGGGGTGGCGTGGCACGCCGCAGCAGTGGTTCTCGCTCGAAGCCGGCATCAAGGCGATGGCAGTGGTGATCATCCCCGTGGCCGTGTCAGTGCACACGATCGTGTCGTGGGACTTCGCCATGGCCATTCAGCCCATGTGGCACAGCACCATCTTCGGACCGTACTTCGTCGTCGGTGCCATCTACTCCGGCGTCGCGGTGCTCATGGTCGCGATGTACCTCCTCAGAAAGGGCCTCGGCATCCACGAGTACTTGAGCGACAAAGTGTTCAACAACCTCGGGTTGATGTTCCTCGCGTTCGCGATGCTGTGGAGCTACTTCACCTTCGCCGAGCACCTGACCGTCTGGTACGGCAACGAGCACGCGGAGCGCGCTGTGTTCGACGGGCGCATCACGGGTGAGTTCTCCGGCTTCTTCTGGACGATGATCATCGTGAACACCGTCATCCCGCTCCTGATTCTGCCGTGGCCGAAGGGACGCAAGCCGCTCGGCACCGCCATCGTCGGGCTCGGTGTGCTGGTCGGTATGTGGATCGAGCGCTACCTGATCGTCGTCGGTACGCTGTCGACGCCTCGGCTCGAGTACACGCAGGGCTTCTATACACCGAGCTGGGTCGAGATCGGGATTCTAGTCGGCTCGGTCGGGCTCTTCGGGTTCCTCTACTTCGCGTTCTTGCAGCTCGCCCCCATCGTCTCGCTCTGGGAGGTGCGTGAGGGCGAGCACCTGACACATCGGGCCTTTGCAGCCGAGCAGGCGCTCCGGGCAGGGCGCGAGGGGGCTTCCCATGGCTGACGGTCGGCTTCACGCGGTCTTCGCACGGGCGGCGGATGCACGGGCGGCGCTGCAGCGCCTCGGCCAGGACGGAGTCGCCCCGGAGAACGTCGAGGTGAGGAGCTCCGTGCCGCTCGAGCACGACGTCGTGCCCGTCGGCGCGACCATCAAGTCGCGCATTCCGTGGACATCGCTCGCCGGCGCCACTGTGGGGGGCACCGCGTTCTTCTTGATGGTGAAGCTCACCTCGGAGGCGTACCCCCTCCCGACGGGCGGTCAGCCCATCGTTGGGCTCCCACCCGCCGGCGTCATCACCTTCGAGGGCGTCGCCATAGGCGCGGTGCTCACCACCGTGGCCACCGTGCTCTTCGAGTGTGGCCTACCCGGCTGGCTGAAGAAGCCCGGGCCGCTCGACCACCACATCGCCCTGGATCACATCCTGGTGTCGGTGAAGTGCGACGAGGGTGCGTCCACCGCCTGGACGGCGCACGCGGTGGAGACGGCGAGAGGGTAGGGCTCCGGCATTACGGTCGGAGTCGACCGACGACTTCGAGCGGACACCCAAGTTACGCAGGGCATATCCGCCGCGTCGGGTGCAGTCGCCACAACGCTGATCCACGTATCCCTCCAAGATCGCACCGCGGAGGAGATCGATACAGGCTCTCGCTGGCCGCGTGGTGACCCACCTGCGCATCGATTAGGATTGGTCCAGGGGCAGCCGTTTCTCATGTCAGCCCCTCTGACTCGAGCCCTGGAGGGACCATGTTCGGAACTTCGAACCGCCGGACGAGCTTGAGCGCTGCGCTCACGCTCTCCGCAACTGCACTCGCGGCATGTGGGGGAGATTCCCCCACGGACGTGTCCACCTGCGACCCCGAGGTGAACCTCTTCCCGACACCGGTCAGCGACGCGACCTCGCCTTTCGCGGATGTGGACGACTCTTTTCTCCAGGTCGCCTTCGCAGGTGGATTCACGTTTTCGTGATTCGGAGCCCAGTACACCAGCGTGTTCTTGAACACGAACGGCGGCATGACGTTCGGAGCGGGCGAGGGAGACTACGACGTCGCGGCTGCCGACGTCACATCCCCCGGGATCGCGTTCTTCTGGGGCGACCTCGATGCGGGAGACAACGTGACCTCGACCGCGCGTCCCAACCAGATGAAGTATCAGTCGTGCTCCGACCGCTTCGTCGTCACCTACAATCAACTCCAGGACAACGACATCGACGCCTGGACCAACACGGCGACGGCGACGCTCGAGGCGAGCGGCAGGATCACGGTCCAGTACGGCACGGTCCTCAGCGAGGACATCCTGGTAGGCGTGTTCAACGGCACCCACACGAATGACAGGTACGTGGCGCTCCAGAACAACTACTCCGCCTATTCGACGAACGGGACGGGGACCATCCTCTTCGACGACTTTGGCCCCGGACCGACGCACACGGGCCAGGCGCTCTCGAATCGCACGATCACGTACAACCCATAGGTCTCAGGGACTGCCGAAGCGTCCCTGCGTGCTCATCATCTCGCCAAGCATGTCGTAGAGGGTGAGCACGCAGGGCCTAATCCGGGTTGGTGGGGGGAGGTCGGCCCCGCAACGTCGCACACGGCACGCCGCTCATCGCCCATCGGTCGCTTGGTCTGCGTGACCCCCGCAAATGAGTGCGCCCCCGAACCGATAGGCCGGGGGCGCATCTTCGCCGCGGATTTCCCCGCGGGGCGCCCGCCCGGGAGAGAGTCGGTCGGGGCGCCCCTGCGAGATGGGGTCGCGGCCACCCAAGGTGCCCCGCGCCCAGGTCAGGGGGCAGTCAGGAGGAGGTCGGGCGCGGCTGTCGGGAGAACCTCTATGGGCGGCACTTCGTGGTTCCGATGGCAGACCGCTCGCTCGAGAAGCAGCGGGTGGTGCCCCTTCGGGAGGCATGGCGGCATAGTCCCGAGGGTCTCTGACCCCGGCGTCACCGAATAGCGCTCCCCCCGCTGTACGCCCCCACGAACCACCCGCGGAACTCGTCCATGCGACGGGGTGGGCGGGCCGGATCCGGCAAGGGTCCCTCGACGAAGCCCAGCTCCCGGAACGGTTCCAGCACTTCGGCGTCGCGCGCAAACACGTGCACAGGCACGTCGGGCTCGGCTGAGCCGGTCACCCAGGGGGCGGCCTGGTGGTCTCCGGCCACGATCAGAAGCGTCCTGTCGTCCAGGTACCGCTCCGCGAACTGCGTCATCGCCTCGAGCGAGTAGACCATGGACTGCGCGTAATTGACGCGCAGGGAGTCCACGTCCCACCAGACGTTCTCTGGTGGCTCTCCCTCCACGCGGTGCGCCTCGAACGCGGATCCGTCTCCCACTGCGTCCCAGTCGACGAGCGGCACGACCGGCGTCCACGGCGCATGGCTGCTCACCATCCCTACTTCGACGAAGAGCGGACTCTGCGCCTCGCGCAGGAGCGCACCTAGAAACGACCAGGTGAACTGATCGGGCATGGTCACCCAGTAGAATTGCGGCCCCGCATAGGGCATGTTCTGAGCGGTATGAACCTCGTCGTAGCCTATGCGCACTGCTTCCGGCCAGGGTGTGGTGATCGCGGGCATGACGGTGGCCGTGCGGTATCCGGCACGCCGGAAGTCGTCGATGAGGGTCTCACGGTCGCTCGTGAGGAGCAGCTGGTAGCGCAGCTGATTCTCGAGCCAGAGGCCGCTCAGCATGGTTCCATGGGCGTACCACGACTGACCGCCGAGCGTGGGCGAGACGAGCGAGCCAGTCAGCATGCGAATGCCAGCGGCTTCCAAGCGGGTGCTCGCCGAGTCGAGGAGCGGGCGCACGACCGCCCCGAATTGCGGGTCCTCGAGCGTTGCCATCCCGTAGGATTCGAGATAGACGAGCGCCACGCTCCGACCCTCCAGGCGTGCGAGGAGCCCCGGCAGCTCCGCGAACGCCCGCGGGTCCGCTGCCAGCTCCGCGTCGAACGCCACGCGCTCCGCCCGGCGTGCACGCACCTGGCCGACTTGCGCGCGCAGGAAACTGGCACCGGGCGCTGGGAACCGGACTGCGATGGGAGGCGCGACGAAGCCCACGAGGCCCGCGAGCACCGCTCCCGACGCGAGGCCGACGGCCACGCGACGAACCGCGCCGGGGCGTGACGGGCTGGCGTCGGACTTGGTCGGCGCGAGTAGCCACCCGGTCCCGGCCACGCCGAGTCCGGCGGCGAAGATGACGGCCACGAACCAGAGGACGGTCTTCGCGAGCCCGAGGTTGCCGACGCTGAGCCGCCACACGGCGTCCAACAGATACAGGTCGAGGGACAGGTCGAGCGGCCTCCCGAGGCTCTCGAAGAAGACCACGTCGGCGAAGAGCGCCATCGCCAGCAGAACGAGCCCGCAGGAAACGACCCACACGAGAGCTACGCTCCAGCGACGACGGGGAAGCAGCGCGGCCGCACCGACCAGGAGTGCAGCCTCGACCGAAGCCCACGGAAGGGGGTAGCCATGGACCGCCGCCGGGATCCAGGAAGGCGCCAGGATCAGCCCATTGACAAGCATCCACGCGCAAACGAGCCTGACCATCACCTCACCGGCCGGAGTCCACGGGCGCCTCGAGCGCCCGCCAGTGCCTGAACCGGTCGGGGACGACCTGCCCGCCATGATCGCCATTCCAGGCTTGCCGCCCCACGACACCCGGTTTCGGGCCCCTCTCGGCCAACGATAACCACCGGGGCGAATGGCACACAAAGCGGAACGGGGAGTCTTCGAGCTCCGGCAGGGGCGCGTCCTCTGCATCACGGATGGACCGGATCGTCCGCGGGCTCTCGTCGCGGCGGTAGAGGGCTTGGGCGTCGGGAGCTTCGACCAGCTCCGCTCCTTCGATGAACCTCTGCGACTCGTCGTGACCGCCCATCGCGGCCGGGCGATGGGCCTGCGCCCACACGAGGGCGGCGCAAACATCAGCTTGGAGCTTGCGGCAGAGGAACGACCGGAGACGATCCTCGCGCTCGCGGCCGACCGGCGCACGCCTCGGCCGAGCTCGGGCATGGGGCGCGGCGCCTCACCGGCGTCCCGTGCCCAGACGGCCGGACTGACCCTGGTCCGCCTCGGTGGCCTCCTCCCCGCCATCGTGGCGGTGGAGTTGGCGCCGGGCTCCGCGCAGCTGGAGCGTTGGCTCCGCGAGGGGGTGGTCCTCGACGTCTCCGCCGACGAGGTCGAGCGCGCCGAGGGCGGCACCGCCGCTGACGTGCGCCCTGTCGCCGAGGCACCTGTGCCGCTCGCGGTCGCGGAGAACTCCCGCATCGTCTTCTTCCGCGAGGGAGGTGGGCTGCTCGAGCACGTCGCGGTCCTGATCGGTCCGCGCGAGGCCTGGCCGGACCCGGTTCCTGCCCGACTCCACTCGGCCTGCCTGACCGGCGACCTCTTCGGCAGCATGCGGTGCGACTGCGGCGAGCAGTTGCGCGGCAGCCTCGATTACATCAAGCGCCAAGGGGGAGGGGTGCTGGTCTATCTCGCCCAGGAAGGCCGCGGAATCGGCCTCGGCAACAAGATCAGAGCGTACACACTGCAGGAGGCTGGGCTCGACACCATCGATGCGGATGGCGTGCTCGGCTTCGGCGAGGACGGGCGGCGCTACGAGGCCGCCGTGGGCATCCTCCACCACCTCGGGGTGCGGCGCGTGGAGCTGCTCACGAACAACCCGCAGAAGGTGCGTGCGCTGGAGGAGAGCGGCATCCAGGTCGCCGCGCGCACACCGATCTTCGGCGGCATCAACCGCCACAACCTGCGGTACGTCCAGGCCAAAGTAGATCGCTCCGGTCACTGGCTGACGGACATGATCTCGCAGCGCGCTTCGGGTATCGAGCCGTAGGCGGCGGGATCGTCGCCCGCCACGGAGTAGTGAGATGACAGAGCCCAGGCAGGGTGACCGAGCGGCGTCCGTGGGCCGCGCCAGGGTGGACGGAAAGTTCCTCGAGGTCTCTGGCCAGCGCTTCCTGATCAAGGGCGTGGCCTACGGAACGTTTGCACCTGACCTGGACGGCGCCCAGTTCCCGCGTGCGCAGCGGGTCGACCAGGACTTCGCGCTCATGGCCGGCGCGGGGATCAATACGGTGCGCACGTACACTGCGCCTTCGACGGTCGTTTGGGACATGGCGGACAAGCATGGGCTCCGGGTGCTGGCGGGGCTCGCGTGGCCGCAGCACATCGCGTTCCTCGACGACCGCAAGCTGGTGCGCCGCATCCGCAGCGACGCGGTGTCGGCGGTGAAGGCCGGCGCCGCGCGTCAGTCGGCGCTGCTCTTCGCACTCGGCAACGAGATTCCGCCAGGGCTCGTCCGTTGGTACGGCGCCCGCCGCATCGAGCGATTCCTGCGCGACCTCTACGACGAGGTGAAGAGCGCGGCGCCGGAGAGCCTGCTCACGTACGTCAACTTCCCGCCCACCGACTACCTCGACCTCGAGACGTTCGACATCTGTGCGTTCAACGTCTATCTGCACCGCGCACCCGATCTGCGCGGATATCTCGCGCGACTGCAGCACCTGGCCGGGTCGCGGCCGCTTCTGCTCGCCGAAGCCGGCGGCGACAGCATCCGTGAGGGACTCGACGGGCAGGCATCGATCACCGCTGGCCACATCCGCGTCGCATTCGAGGAGGGCGCGTGCGGCGCAGTTGCCTACTCGTGGACGGACGAGTGGTGGCGCGGCGGCTCGCACGTGGAGGATTGGGCGTTCGGTCTCGTGGACGGAGAGCGTCAGCCCAAGCCAGCGCTCGCCGCCGTGAGCCGCACGCTCGCCGACGTGCCATTCCCTGCCGCCGCCCGAGCGGCTTGGCCCAGAGTGTCGGTCGTCGTGTGCGCGTACGACGCCGAGGCCACAACGGACGAGTGCCTCACGTCGCTCGAGCAACTCACCTACCCGGACTACGAGATCATCGTCGTCAATGATGGGTCGCGAGACGCGACGGGCGACATCGCGCGCCGCCACCCGCGTGCCCGCGTCATCGACGTGCCGAACGGCGGCCTGAGCGCCGCGCGCAACGTGGGCCTGGCCGCCGCTGGTGGCGAGATCGTGGCCTACACCGACGCCGACGTGCGCGTCGATGCCGACTGGCTGACCTACCTCGTGCAGCCGTTTCTCAGCTCGCACGTCGTCGGCGTGGGCGGCCCCAACGTGGTGCCGTCTGATGACCCGTGGGTGTCGCAGTGCGTGGCGCGCGCGCCGGGCGGCCCCGTCCACGTCATGCTCGACGACCGCGTCGCCGAGCACGTGCCCGGGTGCAACATGGCCTTCCGCCGTGACGCGCTGCTGGCCATCGACGGCTTCAACCCGGTCTACGTACGCGCCGGCGACGACGTGGACATCTGCTGGCGACTGCAGGCCCGCAAGCAGGAGATCGGCTTCGCGCCGGGGGCCCTGGTCTGGCACCGCCATCGCTCGAGCGTGCGCTCGTATTGGCGCCAGCAAGTGGGGTACGGGGAGGCGGAGGCTTGGCTCGACGCCCATCACCCCGAGAAATTCCTCGGCGGCCATTTGGTTTGGCGGGGGCGTATCTACAGTCCGCTTCCGTTCATGCGCGGCGGCTCGGATCAGCGCGTCAACACGGGGGTGTGGGGCACCGCGGCGTTCCCGTCGGTCTACAGCACCCAGGGGAACGGCTGGCGTTGGCTCCCGCACTCGCCCCTGTGGATGGTCGCATCCGCGGTGCTTTTCCTGATCGGCTTCTTCGGGCCGCTCGCTGGCATGGACGCGGCCTGGCTCCCCCTCATCGCCGGGACGGTGGGCGGCGCGATCACGATTGGACGCTGCCTTCAGCTGGCCTGGCGATCGAACCTGTACGGACTGCCGACGATTCTGGGGCGTTCGCCCCGGCGCAGTCGACTGCAGTACCGCCTGCTCATCTCCTGGCTACACGTGCTGCAGCCGATGGCGCGCTTCGCGGGCAGGCTGCGTGGGATGTCGCGTCCGCACGCGGTCACGCCGAAGCACCGCACGGGTCATCCTTGGAAAGTGTCGAGGCCAACGCTGCGCGACGTACTCGGCGCCTTGCGGCTCGTGAGTCGCGGCGGGGTCGAGACCTCCTTTTGGAGCGAGGCGTGGGTATCGCCTACCAAGATTCTCACCGAGCTCGTGAGCGTGTTGCGGGCAGCCCGGCCACCGCAGGTCGTGGACGTGGACGAGGGATGGCGGGCAGATCGCGATCTCAGCGTGGGCGTCGGCAGGTGGGCCTGGCTGCACGTGCAGACTGTGCTCGAGGAGCACCAGCACGGCGCGTGCATGCTGCGCGTCCGCAGTCGGTTGCGGCCGTCGTTCGTCGGCACACTGCGCGGAGCCACCTTGGCGGTGGTCGTCGTGGGCGGCATGAGCGCGTCTGTCTTCATCTACGATCCGATCGAGACGTTGGTGGTATCGGCCCTGGGCATCGCCGCGATCGGCGCGTGGGCCGCGTGGCAGGTGGTACGCGGTGCGTCGGTGCTGGAGCTCGCGGTCGAGCGCGTCACTGAGGGTGCCGGGTTGAAGAAGCTGCCGCGCGCCGGCGGGGCGGCGGTCGGTGTCGCGCGCCCCGCGGCGCACCCGACTCCCGCGGGGGCGCAAGCTCCCACGCCCCCGTCGCCGCCCGAGCGGATGCACGAGCCTCGGTTGGAGCCGACTCGCCGGCGCGCCGGCGACGGCGCCGTCGCAGCCCGTGAGCTGAGGTCACCGGAGTGAGCGTCGCCGCCTGGACGCTCGCGTTCCTGCGCCCCTACCGGAGGCAGGCGGCGGCGGTCGTGGCTCTGTCGGTCGTCGAGATCGGCCTGGTGGCTCTCGCACCCTGGCCGTTGCAGGTGATCGTCGATCACGTGCTCGGTGGCCGGCCACTCCCCGAAGTGCTCGCGGCGCTCACCCCTCAGGCGATCGCCGGAAGCGCGGTGGCGCTGCTGATCGCAGTGGTGCTCGCAGGGCTCCTCATTCAGCTGACGGGCGAGCTCGTGCGAATGGTCCACACCCAGCTGCAGACGCGCGTGGCCCAGCGCGTCGTGTACTCGCTCCGCCAGCAGCTCCTCTCACACCTCCAGGCGCTGCCGCTCCGCCACCATCTGGTGACACCCACGGCTGACTCCGTCTACCGGCTCGACGCCGACGCGTACTGCGTCAACGACCTCATCATCGGCGGGTTCTTCCCGCTCCTGGTCGCGGCACTCAAGCTGGCCGTGATGTTCGCCGTCCTGGTCTACCTCGACTGGACACTGGCGCTGCTCGCCCTCGCGGTGGCGCCGCTGCTTTTCCTCTGCCTCCGCTTCTATTCGCGCACCATGCTCGACCGGGCCGAGCGCGTGAAAGCGCTCGAGTCCACGCTCATCGAGCGGGCATTCGAGACGCTCTCGTCGATCGCGGCGGTGAAGAGCTTCACGCGCGAGCGGCACGAGCTGGCGCGCTTCGCGACCTCGGGCGACGCGACCATGCGGGCCCGCCTGAGCCTCACGTGGCAGGAGTCGACCTTCTCCGTCGCCGTCACGGCGATCACGCTCGTCGGGACCGCGGCCGTGCTCACCGTCGGCGGGATGCACGTGCTCGGCGGCACGCTCACCCTCGGCCAGCTGCTCGTGGTCGTGGCCTACCTCGCTGCCGTGTACGATCCGCTCTCCGCCATCGCCCACTCCGCCGGGTCGCTCCAGCAGGCGGTGGCGAGCGCACGCCGTGTGCGGGAGATCTTCGACCTCACTCCCGAGGTCCTCGACGACCCGACCGGCCGCGATGCGTCTGTGACGTCGGGACACATTCGCTTCGAGGACGTCGGCTTCGCGTACGACGCGGAGCGCGGCGTGCTGGAGAGGGTGAGCTTCGAAGCGCGACGCGGCGAGCTGGTGGCTCTGGTGGGGCTGACCGGGGCAGGCAAGACGACCATCGCGAGCCTCATTCCGCGCTTCTTCGAGCCGACCTCGGGCCGCGTCCTGCTCGACGAGCTCGAGCTGGCGCGGTACTCCCTGTCGTCGCTGCGCGCCCAGGTCGCTTTGGTACCGCAGCAGCCGGTGCTCTTCGCGGGAACGATCGCCGACAACATCCGCTACGGCCGCCTCGGCGCCACCGACGCCGAGGTCGCCGCCGCCGCGCGCGCCGCACACCTGCACGACTTCGTGTCGAAGCTCCCCGATGGATACGCCACTCAGGTGCGTGAGAGCGGAGCGACGCTGTCGGGCGGCGAGCGCCAGCGCCTCGGCATTGCCCGCGCGCTCCTGAAGGCCGCACCGATCCTGATCCTGGACGAGCCCACGTCGGCGGTCGACGCCATCTCCGAGAGCGCCATCTTCGATTCTCTGCGCAGCCTTCGCGCCAGTCACACCACCATCGTCATCGCGCATCGGCTTTCCACCATCAGAGACGCCACGCGGATTCTCGTTCTGGACGGCGGCCGACTAGTCGCGCAGGGCACACACGACGAGCTCACCCGCACCTCCGTGCTCTACCGGCGCATGTGCGCTCGACTCGCCGTCGGTCAGTCACTCGACGACGAGACGACGGCCGAGCAGATCCTTCGGGTCGGATCGTGAAGATCGTCTTCGCGGGCATCATCGCCCGCTATCCGTTCGGCGGCGTCACTTGGTGCTCGCTGATGTATCTGCTCGGACTGCGCGCGCTCGGCCACGAGGTCCTGTACATCGAAGACACCGGCGAGTGCGTCTACGACCCCGAGCAGGACGCGATCTCCACCGACCCCGGCTACGGCACGCGCTACATCCACCGCGCGCTGGAGCCGTTCGGACTCGGTGATCGCTGGAGCTTCGTGAACTACGAGGGCAGCTACCACGGACGGTCGCAGGCCGACGTGCGGGCGTTCTGCGCCGACGCCGACCTGTTCGTCAACCTGTCGGGGGGCACTTGGTTCTGGCGCGACGAGTATGCGTCCATTCCCCACCGTGTGTTCATCGATTCGGATCCGGTATTCACGCAGCTCGCGATCGCGAAGGGCGAGCCCTGGTACGTGGATTACTTCAAGGGCTTCGACCACCTCTTCACCTTCGGCGCCAACATCGGCACCGCCGCGTGTGACGTTCCGACCAGTGGACTCGCGTGGCATCCTACCCGCCAGCCCGTGGTGACCGACCTCTGGCGTACCGATATCCCGCCGTCTCGCGATCGCTTCACCACCGTGATGACGTGGAAGAACCAGAGCTTCCCCGACGTCGACGGCGGCAAGGATCGCGAGTTCGCGTCGTTCCTGGATCTGCCGGCCCGCACGGACGCGCGCTTCGAGATCGCCGTAAACGGGCCACTCGAGTTGCTCGAGGACCGCGGCTGGGCGCCCGTGCAGGCGATGAGCGTGTCCCGGTCGCTATGGGACTACCGTGACTTCATCCGCGACTCCAAGGCGGAGTTCGGGGTGGCGAAGCACGCGTATGTCGCGTCGCGCTCGGGGTGGTTCAGCGACCGCACCGAGTGCTACCTCGCAGCGGGTAGGCCCGCCCTCGTGCAGGAGACCGGCTGGAGCGCGCATTTGCCCGAAGGCACCGGGCTGCTCGGGTTCTCGGGCGTCGAGGAAGCGGTGGCGGGCTTGGAGCGCCTCGAGCGCGACTACAGTGTGCACGCGACGGCGGCGGCGGAGATCGCCCGCGAGCACTTCGATTCTTCGCGCGTCCTTCCTCCGCTGCTGGAGCTGGCGTGCGGATGACGCGCACCGCCACGCTTGCGCCCGCGGGGCGCTCCGGCGCGGAGTCGACGCATCTACGCATCGCGCTGGTCGGACCGGTCGCGCAGTCGATTCCACCCGCGCGCTCGGGCTCGGTCGAGAGCCACACCGCGCTCCTCGTCGACGGGCTGCTCGCGCGTGGACACGACGTCACGCTCTTCGCCACCGGATCGTCAGTCACCGCCGCGCGGCTGCATGCCACGTTCGCGCGCGGTTATCACGACGATGCGGACTTGTGGCCGTGGGAGCTGTGCGAGCTGCTCAACCTGTCTGCCGCTGTCCAGCGGGCCGCGGACTTCGACGTCATCCACTACCAGGCCGAGTATGCGCCGGTCTCCCTGGCGTTCGCGGGCGTCGTGCCGACACCCGTGGTGACCACGGTCCATCATGCGCCGGCGGCGACGGAGGTCGCGCTTTGGTCGCGGGCGTCGTCGTCGGGCGAGGCGCCGTTCATCGCGGTGTCGGAAGCACAGGCGCGGCGGCTCGACGGCCTCAACGTCGTCGCCACGATCCACCATGCGGTCCAGGTCGCGACGTTAGTGCCGCGGGGTGAGCCGAGCGACCAGCTCGTTTTTCTCGGCCGCTTCACCGAAGGCAAGGGCGTGCTCCAGGCGATCGAGGTTGCGCGGCGCACGGGCCACAGACTGGTGCTCGCCGCCGCCGCGAACGAGTACTTCGCGCAGGTGGTCGCGCCACTCGTCGACGGCAACCACGTCGTCTACGCCGGCGAGCTCGGACTCGACGACAAGGTGGAGCTGCTGGCTACGTCGCGCGCGCTTCTGTACCCGGTCCAGCTTGCCGAGTCGTTCGGCCTGGTGATGCCGGAGGCGATGGCGTGCGGCACCCCAGTTGCGGCGCTGCGCGGTGGCCCCGTCGACGAGGTGGTCGACGACGGCGTCACGGGCGCCGTGTTCGACACGGTCGACGACCTCGTCGACGGCCTCCCGCGCGTGCTCGCGCTCGATCGCGCACGGGTGCGCGCCCGCGCCGTCGAGCGCTTCGGCCCGGACCGGATGGTCGACGCGCACCTGCGTGCGTACGCGGGCGTGGTCGCGGCGGCGCGGACCGGAGGGCACTGATGGCCGTTCGTGATCGAGCCACAGGTGACCGCCGCAGCCTCCGTTCCTCTCTCCTGGCGATCTTCGCGCACCCGGACGACGAGTCGCTCGCGTGCGGCGGCCTGCTCGCGCGTGCCGCCGCGGAAGGCGCGCGCGTCTCGCTCCTCTGCCTGACGCGGGGCGAGCACGGGCCGACGGGCGGCTCATTGGCCGCGGGGGTCACGCTGGCCGACGTCCGCGCCCGCGAGCTCGAGGCGGCGGCGGGTGTGCTCGGCATCCACGACGTCATCCTGCGCGATCACGAGGATGGCATGCTCCCCTGGATCGACCCCGCGAGACTCGACGCCGACATCCTGGAAGCCATCCAGAGTACCGAGGCGGACGTGGTCGTCACCTTCGACGAGGACGGCCTCTACGGGCACCCCGACCACGTCGCCGTGCACGCGCGGACCACCGCCGTGGTCGGGGGGCTGGGTGCCGTGGGGCCCGCGCTCCGCTACGCGAGCATGCGCCCCGGAGCGATGCGCGAGCTGGTGAGCGCGGCGTCCGCCACGCTTCGCGGAGGCGACGGCGGCGGCGGAGCGTCGCGGCCCGCCATCGTCGCTGGACTCGACCCCGACGCTTTCGGCGCGATGGCGCCGCTGCCCACGCTGGTGCTGGACGCTGGGCGCTTCGCGGGGTTGAAGCTGCGCGCTCTGCAATGCCACCGCACACAGGTGGCCGGCAGCGTCTTCGAGCTGCTCACGGAGCCTGAGGCGCGCATTATCGGCGTCGAGCACTATCGTCACGCCAGCGTAGGCTCGGGCGCAGCCGCGTTCGTGGACGCTTATTGCGCGCCCGCGCCGGCGCTCGCATCGCGCTGAATCACGCATGCACGCGACGCTGCTCGAGATCCTGCGCTGTCCCTTCTGCGGCACCCCGTTTTCCCTCGTGGAGAACGAAGCCCTCCGCGCCACCGGGGACGAGATCGACGAAGGCGTGCTCGGGTGCGAGTGCTGCGCCTTCCCGGTCGTAGCGGGCATTCCAGTGCTCATCGCGAATGACGCCACACGCGACGCGATGCATGCGCTTGAGGACGGGCACCGGGACGACGCGCTCCTCGCGCTCCTCGGCGTGTCGGATGCTCACCGTCGCGAGCGCTTGCTGGACCTGCTGCGGAGTGGGGAGGCGACCTATCGCAGGGCGCTCGAGCTCCTCTGCGACGACGCGGAAGGGACCTGGTGTGTGCACCGATTCGCCGACCCCACGTTCGTTACCGCGGAAGCCCTGATCGGCGCGCTCGGCCAGGCCGAGTGGCCGTTTCGCGGCCGCGTGCTCGACCTCTGCGGCGGGACTGGCCACCTGACACGGGTGCTCGAGGCCCAGCGTACGCCCGATGGCGTGTCCACTGCTGGCACCGTGCTCGCCGACGTCGGCTTCTGGAAGATCTGGTTGGCGAGTCGCTTCACTTCGCCCGGCGTCGCCGCCGTCTGCTGCGATGGGAACAACTCACTCCCCTTCGCACGACACTCGTTCTCCACCGTGCTCCTCGCGGACGCCTTCCCGTACATCTGGCACAAGCGCATGCTCGCAGACGAGATGGTGCGACTCGTGGGCGACAACGGGCTCATCGTGATGCCGCACCTCCACAGCGCGCTCGGCGAGAACTACTCGGCGGGTGACACCCTCACGCCGGGGGCCTACCAGGCGCTCTTCCCTGAGCGACTTCCGCGCCTCTTCAGCGACGAACGGCTCTTCGAGGACGTCGTGGAGGGCCGCGTCGTCGACCTGACCAGAGACGTTCGGCCAGAGCAGCTCGGCACGGAGGCGTCGTTCACCCTGATCAGCAGCCCCCGCACCGACGCTTTTCGGCGCTACCAGGTACCGATGTCCAAGGACGTCCGCGGCGCGCTCGCAGTGAACCCGCTATATGCGCTGGAACGACATGGGAACTCGACGACGTTGACGCTGCGCTTCCCGACGCCCGAGTACGAGGCCGAGTTCGCGGAGTGCCGCCGTTACCTGCCCGAACGCATCACCGTCGACGCCGATCTGACCGCTCCGATCGTGGCAGCGGCGCTCGAGCCCGCGTACGCGTACCTACGCGATCACCGCGTTTTGATCGACGCACCCGTCGGCTACTGATGCCGGCGGATCGATCGCGCTCCATGGAGGCGACCACGACGTCTGACGTCGCCGAGTACTACGACCGGAACACCCGTCGCTTCCTGCTCATGGGAAGCGGTGTGCCATCGATGCACCGAGCGCTTTGGGCACCGGGCGAGGACTCTCCGGAGCGTGCAATCCGTCACGTCGACACCCTCCTCGCGAACACGATCGCCGGCTTCGCGCTCGGCTCGCGCCCGACCGTCTTCGACTTCGGTTGCGGGGTCGGCGGCACGCTCTTCCATCTCGCCGAGCGATTCCCGGACGCGCGCCTCACGGGCGTCACCTTGAGCCCGAAGCAGCTGCGGATCGCCGAGCGCTTGGCGCGCGAGGGCGGCGTGGCGGATCGATGTGCGTTCGTATTGGGTGACTTCCAGTCGGTCGACCTCGGGTCGACGGCCGACGTGGTCGTCGCGGTGGAGTCATTCGCGCACAGCACGTCGGCGCCGGACTTCCTGGACAACGTGGCTCGCCACCTCCGCGTCGGCGGGCGGCTCATCGTCGTGGACGACTTCCTGGCCGCCGACGAGTCAGTCCTGAGCGAGGGGCAACGCGCACGCGTCGCTGAGCTGCGCACCGGGTGGCGCCTGCCAGCGCTGTGCACCGTGGAAGGCCTCACGCGACACGGCGCGCGACACGGTCTCTCCGTCGACGTGTCGCACGACCTCACTTCGCTCACGCGGCCCGGGAGCCGCCTGCGCGACCGGCTGACCGGCTTTCTGAGCCCCCTGGTCGCCCGCATGGGGCTGGTCCGCATGCCCTTCTACGGCAACCTGATCGGGGGCAACGCCCTCCAGATCGGCCTTCGTGAAGGCTTCGTGCGATATCAGCTCCTGGTCTTCGAAAAGGCGGGGCGGTAGTGTCGCGATGCGCCGCAGGCGCGTACGATGGCCCTGTGTCCCCTCTCGCCAGGTGATCTCTCCCGTGACCCAGCCCCGCCTCTTGCTCGCCTCCGGCGCGCTCTGCGCCCTGCTGGCTCAGGCGGCGGTGATATCGGCTCAGGACGTCCCACCCCGGCGCGAGCCCATGGGGCTCGGCGTGATGACGTTCAACATCCGGACTTCCGCCATCGACGACGGACCTGACTCCTGGGAGTTCAGGAAGGAGATCGTCGCCGAGACGATCCGGCGTTCAGGCGCGCAAGTGGTCGGCATGCAGGAGGCGCTCGGAGAACAGATCGCATACTTGGAGCAGGCGCTCCCCGAGCACCGTTGGCTGGGGGTCGACCGAGGCCTGAACGGAGGCACGGGTCTGAGCGAAGCCACGCCCATCTTCTACCGCGCCGACCAGCTCGTACCGATCGAGTCCGGCACGTTCTGGCTGGGCGATCCACCGAATGGACAGTACCGGGGTCGCGGCGGGGGACGTGGCGGCTCCCGCATCGTGACGTGGGCACGCTTCCATCACTTCGACAGCTCCCAGCAGTTCTACGTCTACAACACCCACTTTTCCCCGCGAGCCGGAGAGCAACACCTCGTAGCCGCCGCACAAATCAACGAGCGCATCGCCGGACTCCCCCCCGGGAGCGCAGTGCTGACCATTGGCGACTTCAATGCAGCCGCTGGCTGGAGCGAGACATGGCGGGTGGCAACGAGCGCCGGTCTGCGCGATGCATGGGACATCGCGGCCGAGCGTGAGGGCCCTGCAGAGACCTTCGGCGGTTTCCTGGCCCCCGACGACAACAGGATGGGACGCATCGACTGGATCTTGGTCGGCGGTCCGATCGACGTCTTGCGCGTCGAGACGGTCCTGTACAACGAAGAGGGGCGATACCCTTCGGATCACTACGCGGTCTTCGCTACCCTCCGAGTCAGGCCCAGCTGACTCCAGCCCGTGCTCGAGTGGATCGGACTCGCCCGTTCGTTCGTCGTCTACTGGCGACCGGGTCGGCAACGTGCGCTGAGAAGACTCTACTCGACGTTCGTCCGTGAGGGCGACCTCGTCTTCGACGTGGGTGCCCACTTGGGCGACCGATCCGTGGCCTTCGCTGCCCTCGGTGCCAGGGTGATAGCGCTCGAACCACAACCTCATGTCGCGCGTTGGCTGCGCCGCATCGTGGGTAGGAACGATCGTATCGTGGTCCGCACGGAGGCCGTCGGCGCGACCCCCGGAACGGCTCGCCTCGCGATCAGCGCCCGGCATCCGACCGTCTCCACGCTTTCCGAACCTTGGCGGACGTCGATGACCCGTGCGCACCCCGGGTTCGAGGGCGTGCGCTGGGACGAGAGTGCCGAGGTCGCAGTCGTCACGCTCGACGAGCTCATCCGGAGCCATGGGAGGCCGAGCTTCTGCAAGATCGACGTCGAGGGATTCGAGGCGGAGGTGCTCGCCGGGCTCAACGAGCCCCTCCCGGCGCTTTCCTTCGAGTTCGTCGCAGGCCACCTCGAGGTCGCGTCGGCGTGCGTGCGCAGGCTACGGGAGCTCGGGTCGTATCGATTCAACGTGGTGCTGGGCGAGGGGCGTCGATTCGCTTTCGACGCGTGGATGGACGCAGACGCCGTCGACCTCTGGCTTTCCACGGGTGCCGGCGGCGCATCCTCGGGCGACGTGTACGCCCGACTCGGGCCTGCGGCCTGACCTCGCCATGACTGGCTCGACCGGAGCGCCACGTCGCGAGTGGGACGCCCTCACGCCTCGAGAGGCTCGAGAGGCCGCGAGGCGCGACCCCGTCATCGTGTTGCCGCTCGCGGCCACGGAGCAGCACGGCCCGCACCTCCCTGCGTCGACCGACGTCGACATCGGGCTCGGGATCCTCGACGCGGCGTTCAGGCAGCTTCCACCTGACCTCGAGGTCTGGACGCTTCCCGTCGTCAGGGTCGGCGCTAGCCTGGAGCATACGCGCTTTGCCGGCACCCAGAGCGTGACGACGGAGGAGATGATCGCGCGCATCGTGGAGTTGGGGGCGGAGCTCGCGCGCTCAGGCGTACGGCGCATCGTCCTCTTCAACAGCCACGGAGGGAACCAGGCAGCGGTCGACGCAGCCGCGCTTATCTTACGCGCGGAACACGACCTGCTGGTCGTGAAAGCGAACTACTTCCGCTTCGCCCGCCCCACGGACGTCGCCCTGCCCGACACCGAATGGCGGCACGGACTCCATGGCGGTGCGCTCGAGACGGCCATGATGCTGCATCTGCGTCCCGAGTTGGTCCGCCGGGAGGCCGTCGCGGACTTTCCTTCCCTCGGCGCTCGCCTCGAGGAGTCACTTCGTCGGGTTCGCCCCGAGGGAGAGGCGCCGTTCGCATGGCTCGCGGGCGACCTCAATCCCATGGGCGTCGTGGGCGACGCGAGCCTCGGCACCTCTGCCCTCGGCGCTCGCCTCGTCGAGCACTACGGGCGCATCCTCGCCGAAATCATTCGCGACGCATGCACCTTCCCACTCGACACGCTCACGAGCGACCGAGGGTCCTCCGGCGACGGTCACCTCGACGAGCGCACGGCATGGGCGCTCGTGCTCGGCACGACCCCTGGTGCTGCGGAGCGTGGGTTTGCCGACGGCGTCCCATCCGCTTGGTTGGAGGTCGGCGCTGACGGCTCCTGGCGCGCGTCCGGACGTGTCACGCCCGCAGCGCGGGACGTCTTCGACCTCTATCTCCCGATTCGTTCGGCGCCCGACTTCGTGATCGGACAGCTCGGCCAGAGCCTCGACGGCCGAATCGCGACGGACGCCGGCGCCTCGCACTTCGTCACGGGTCCGCAGGACATCCAGCGGCTCCATCGACTGAGAGCCCTCGTCGATGCCGTGGTGGTGGGCGCGGGCACGGTGGAGCTCGACGATCCGCGCCTGACCGTGCGGCTCGTCGAGGGGCCGAGCCCGGTCCGCGTCGTGCTGGACCCGTCGGAGCGACTCGACGAAGGGCGCAAGGTATTCACCGACTCCGCCGCGCGTACCCTGGTCGTCGTGCGCGAAGCCGGCTCCACCCGCTCGACGAATCTGGCTCGCGGGGAGATCCGCGTGCCCTGGTCCGAGAGCACCGGCTTCGACCTCCCGGTGCTTCTCGATCGCCTGCGTCGGCGCGGGCTGCGGCGCATCCTCGTAGAGGGGGGCGGAGTGACCGTGTCCCGGTTCCTTCAGGCAGGCCTACTCGACCGCCTGCACCTCACCGTCGCTCCGATGCTCATCGGATCGGGGCGCCCGTCGATCACGCTCCCCCCGATCGCCAGCCTCGAGCAAGCGCTCCGGCCGGGGTGCCGTCGGTTCATTCTGGGTGAGGACGTGCTCTTCGATCTCGACCTGCGGAGAGGGTCCGCATGAGCACGAGCGCTCCGGGCGCGCTCGACGCGAGCACCAGGAGCCCGTAGGCGACTGACACGGCTGCGCCCTCGCCGGGCGCCAGCCCGACCATCCCCCAGAGCGCTGCAGCCGCGGCTTCTCGAACCCCCCAGCCCGCGACCGTCACGGGAATGAGCATCGTCATGAGCACCGGAGCGACGAGCGGCAGCACCGCGCCCAGCGGAGCAGAGACGCCGACGGCGCGGGCCGCTACCACGAAGACGGCGATGTAGGAGCCCACGACGGCGACGGCGCTGGCAGCCTGCAGCGCCACCGCGTCGGGAGCCAGGCACGCGCGCCGCGCGTCCTGCCGGATGCGTCCGAGCGCTGTCGCGTCGTCGGCCTCGTGACGGAGCGCCGCAATCGCCACGCCGCCCGAGACCAACGCTCCGGCGGCGGCCCACACCGCGAGCCCGGGCAAGAAGGCGAGCGACACCAGAGCTGCCAGCACCATGACGACCTGGGCGGACACGCGCTCCAGGATCACGGCACGCACCGCGGGTCCGGTGAGCGCCGTGGCGTGCGCGTGGCGCCACGCGCGAGTCACGTCACCCATCACGCCGCCGGGAAGTACCTGGTTGATCAGGATGCCGAGGTAGTACTCGCCGAGTGCATCGCGCAGCGAGATGTCGAGGCCGAGGCGCAGCGCGGTGAAGCGCCAGCGCCAGGCCAGGATGAGCACCTGCACCACCGAGATGGCGAGTGCGAGCGCCACCCACGACGGCTTCAGCTCGGTCAGCCTCGCCAGCACGTCGCCGGCGTCCACCCAAAGCGCGACGAGCCAGAGCGCCACGCCGGTTAGAGCGATGCGCGCGAAGGCGAGCCCGCGCCTCACGACCTGCTCGACGCGGCGGTGGGCGGCAAGGCCAAGAGATCCCAGTGGCCGACCGTCAACGTGAAGGTCGGAGACTCGGCAGAGGCCGCACGCCGAGCACCCCAAGCACGCAGCTCAGCCGCTTCGGCAGGCAGCATCTCCACCGCCGCGACGACCCAACCGGCGATCAGCGCCCGGGACAACGCGGCGTCACTCGGTCCCAACGACCAAGGGCTGGGGCGCAGCCACGTCGAATACCCGCGTGCACGGAAGAACTCCTCGGCGACGGGCGCCGCATCGGGTCCGCGCGCCGGTCCGAGGCCCTTGTCGCGTCGCTGGTGCTCGTTCACGGCGTCGCGAATCCGCAGGTCGAACGGATCCTCGGCGTCCCGCGACCAGCCGATCGTCCCGTCGTAGGTGAGCGCGAAGAGCGCGCCGCACCGCGAAGCGACGCAGGCGTCGACAAGCCCGTCCAACCATGCCTCGGACACCAGGTCGAGCAGGGCAGAAGCGGTCACCAGGTCGGTCCCCTTCACCTCCGTCAGGCCCACGCCGGCCAAGTCTCGCACCACGGGATGCACGGTCACCGCCGGGCTCGTCGACCGCGCGCGCCGCAGCAGCCCCGCGTCATGGTCGAGGACCGTCCAGCGCTGCTGCCCCGGTAGCTTGGGCGCCAAGTAGCGTAGGTTGGAGCCCGTGCCGCTCCCCAGGTCCAGCACGGACGAGGCGCCGCGCGCGGTCCACCAGCCGAGCAGTGGATCGAGTATAGGCACCGCGCGCGAGCGGTGGTCCACGGACTCGCGCAATTCGAGCCATGCAGCATCGAAAGTCTCGCTCATGGCGTCAGTGACCGCACCGCGTCTGCGAACGCCGCCGCCGCGGTGCGCCACGTCGGCAGCTCCCGGGCATGCCGAAGCGACGCCGCCGCAAGCTCGCCCCGACGGTGTGCCTCCGGATCGAGCACCGTACGCAAGGCGGCCGCGAACGCCTCGGCGTCTCCGGGCTCCACCAGGAGCCCAGCCTGCGCAGGCACCGTGAACGGAATCGCACCGCCCGTCGTGCTCACCACCGGGAGTCCGTGGGCCAAGGCATCCGCCAGAGCCATCCCGTACCCCTCGTAATGGGATGCGAGCACGAAGACGGACGCGCCGTGGTACAGCGACTCCAACTCCGCACCTTCGCGCTCACCGACGAACCGCAGGCGCTCGACGAGCCCGGCCCGGGCAGCTGCGCCGAGCACTGCACCTGCGCAGACCGGGTCGCGTGTCAGGCTTCCGGCGCACACGCACGTCCATTCGAGATCGGCTACTCTGGCCAGCGCGGACACCAACACGTCATAGCCTTTCCTCGGCGTCACACTCGCGACGCAGAGCAGCACCGGGGGCTGCCCCGGACCCGGGCCCACGGCGGGAGGCACGGGCTCAGTGCCCGGGACGACCACGCGCACACGCCCAGCGGAGACGCCATAAGCACTCAGCCCACGCGCAGTGTACGCGCTGGATACGATGACGCCCGCGCAGGCCGCAAGCGCCCGTCGCTCCGAGGCCGCGAAACGCTGCTGGTCCAACGCAGACAGTCCGGTCTCTTCGGCGAGCGGATGGTGGACCAGCGAGATCAGGCGCAACCGCCGCTCCTGGGCCTCGATCGCCTCGGGGATCCCACCCATCGCCAACCCGTCGATGACCACTCGCGCCCGCGCTGGCACGCCGGCGAGAGCGGCGCCCAGGCTCTCGCGGGCAACCGCGTCGGGCCCGGGGAAGCTGCCTGAGAGGTTGTGCACGCGTATGGCCCAGCCGAGCTCGCTGAGTCCGGCCACCATGTGCGCATCGTAGACGAATCCGCCCGTGAGCTGGTCGAGCGGCCCGGGAACCACGAAGTGCAGGTCGACCGTCACAGGCTCCCTTCGTAGCTCCCCCACGCGACGTGAGACTCCCGCAGCGTCACGCAGATGGAAGCAAGCCCACGAGCACCGGCGCCGAGGTCCCCAGTGCGCGCCGCGCGCGCGATGCGCTCGAAGATCTCGCGCGCGAGGAACTCCGTCGTGGTGTTCTTGCCTCTGAAGGCCGGGTCGTCGTCGAGGTTGCGGTAGTTCATGCCGGCGAGAATGTAGCGGAGCAGCTCGCTCGCCCGGCCGATGTCCACGACCAGTCCGTCCGCGTCGAGCTCGCGACGGCGGAACGTTGCGTCCACCACGTATGTGGCGCCGTGCAGGCGCTGCGCAGGACCGAACACCTCGCCCTGAAAGCTGTGGGCGATCATGAAGTGATCTCTGACGTTCAAGCTGTACATCTCTCGCTCACTCGATGGCAGTTTGGGAGTAACGAATTCGGTGACAGAGCGCGCCGCTGCCGTCACGACTCAACCTCGACATCACGGCGGGCAGCTCCGCGAAGTCGCTCTCGCCGCTGATGAGCGCGTCGAGACGTGGGTCGAGCAGGAGCTCGAGGGCGGCAGACATGCGTCGTCGGTGGTCCCAGCGGGCCGCACGATCCGGAGCAATCCGCCCGACCTGACTGCTCTTCAGCGTCAGACGACGCGCGTGGAACGCTTCGCCGAGTGGCAGCGACACGGCGCGGCTTCCGTACCAGCTCAACTCGAGGACGGTGGCCTCGATGCCGGCGCACTCGAGCGCCGCACGGAGCCCTGCCTCCGTGCCGCTCGCGTGCACGACCAGGTCGGCGTCGACCCCCAGCGGCGGCGTGGCCGTGAACCCAAGGCCGAGCGCGTCGCAAACCCGCGCGCGCCCCGGATCGACGTCGTGCACGCGCACGTCGGCGCCGGGCAGGAGCGCACAGAGCCACGCGACCAGCAAACCCACCACCCCCGCCCCGATCACCATGATGCGGTCCCCGGGCCCTGGCTTGGCATCCCACACCGCGTTCAGCGCAGTCTCGGCGTTGGCTGCGAGCACGGCGCGCCCAGGCGGAAGGCCCTCGGGCAGGACGGTGACCGACGTCGCCGGCACACGGTAGACGTCCTGGTGCGGGTAGAGGCAGAACACGTGGCGCCCCTCGAGGCCCGCCGGACCGTCGACGATCTTCCCCACGCTCGAGTAGCCGTACTTCACCGGCCCGGGGAAGTCTCCCTCCTGGAAGGGCGCTCGCATCGCTCTACGCTGCGACGCCGGGACTTCGCCCCGGAAGACGAGCGCCTCGGTGCCCCGGCTGACGCCGCTGTAGAGCGCGCGTACGAGGACCTCGCCCTCTTGCTGCGGAGGGAGGGGCGCGGCGACGATCTCTCCAATCCCCGGCGACCGAATCCAGAATTGCCGGGCAGTCTCGGTATCCAACGTGAGCTCCATGACGGAAGTCGACCACAGAGGCAGCAGCCGGCCTCGGGCACCCCGGCCCCGCGGCGCGCTCCGTGACCTGGGCTTGGCCCTGGTCCTCGCGCTCCTGGCGGTCGATGCAACCTGGTGGCTTCTCGGCCTGACTGCCAGCTACGTCCTGGTCGGCCTCATGGTCGCGCTCGTGGGAGCACGCGTATTGCTCCGGACCCTACCACCCGACGTCCGCGGACCGGGTGTGGGGTGGGCCAACCGCATCACGCTCGCGCGCTCGGCCCTCGCGGTTCCGGTACTCACGTTGGCGATCTGGCCCAACCCACCTGACAGCCGGACGGCGTGGTGGATCATCGGCGTGTCCACGGCGATCATGCTGCTCGACGGTCTCGATGGCAGGGTTGCACGACGCACCGGCACGGAGAGCGCCTTCGGCGCCCGCTTCGACATGGAGCTCGACGCCGCCCTCATCATGGCGCTCGCGATCCTGGTGTGGCGGGACGGTCGCGTGGGCACCTGGGTACTCCTCATGGGCCTCATGCGCTACGCGTTCGTCGCCGCGAGTTGGATCTGGCCTGCACTCGCGGCGGAGCTACCGCCCAGCATGCGACGCAAAGTGGTGTGCGTCGTCCAAGGCATCGTGCTGCTGGTGGCTCTGGGCCCGATCATCCCCCGCCCGCTCGCCACCGGCGCAGCCGCCTTGGGCCTCGTTGCCCTCACGTACTCCTTCGCGGTCGACGTGCGCTGGGCGCTCGCCGCCGGCCGAGCGAACTCCCGCTAGCAGCGGTGTTCCAAGGGACTTCTGACTCGAGCCATTAGCTCCGCTTGGTGTACACCACGAAGAACTTGTCGGGGAACATCTCTATCTCGCGGGTCACGTCGAACCCCGCCGCCGACATCCATCCCGCGACCTCGTCGGGCCCAATGAGCATCGCCGGCTGGTCGGAGTGCGGAACGCCCGGCACGCTCTTGTCGTAGTCGACCACGACGATGCGGCTCCCCGCAGGCATGTAAGCCGCAAGGGCGCGGATATATGCTGCGCGCTGCTCGATGTGATGCAGGACGTCATGGAAGAACGCGACGTCGACGTCGCGCACCGGGAGCTTCGGGTCGCCGAACTCTCCGAGCACGGTACGGATGTTGGTCACGCCGCCCTCGCGTGCCTTGGCTTCGATGAGCGGCAGGAAGCCCGCATCCACCTCGACCGAGTAGATCGTCCCGCTGGCGCCAACCGCCCGCGCCATCGGAACCGAGAAGATGCCCGTGCCGGCACCGATGTCCGCGACGGTCTCTCCCGCGCGGAGGCCCATGGCCGCGACCACCTCCTCGATCTCGAGGCCTTCGAGCCTCCGCCCGCTCTCGAGCGTGAGCGCCCAGCGATCGGCAGGTTGGCTGCCGAGCTGTGCCGTCAGAGACGAGGCCGTCCCGGACATCGCGAGGGCCGCGCCGAGCATCGAGGCGAGAACCGTCAGACCACGTAGCAGCCGAGCCATCACTTCCTCCTTTGCAGCGCGAAGAGCACACCTCCCAACACCACCGTCCCGAGTCCCAGAGCCGACTCGATCGGCCGGCCCTGGAAAGCCCAGTACATCATCCACACCGACACGGCCAAGAACAGTACTGGGGTCAGAGGATACCCCAGTACCCGGAAGGGGCGTTCCGCCTCGGGTCGCCGCAGCCGGAGCGCGATCACGCATGACACGGCCAGGCTCGCGAACAGGCTCAGTGTGAAGCCTGCGTACTGCTGGATCTGGTCGACCCGCCCCGAGACGATGAACACGGACGTCACGAGTCCCTGCGTGACGAGCGCGGTCGACGGCGCGCCCCCGACCGACGTGCGGGCGAGCGCGGCGAACGGCGGGAAGTCCTTGCCGAGCGCGTAGTAGACGCGGGGCCCCGCGAACGTCATCGCCGAGGCAGAGGCGAATATCGACGCGCACAACACGACCGTCACCAGGCCCACGCCCCACGAGCCGAAGAGCGTACGCGAGGCGACGACCCCCACCTCCACTTGTCCGGCCAAGTCGTCTACGCCCGCACCGTACAAGTACACCGCGTTCAGTCCGACGTAGAGGACCAGCACGGTGCCGGCTCCAAGGAGAAGCGCGCGCGGGAGGTCGCGCTGTGGATCCTCCATCTCGCCGGCCACGTACGCAGCGGCGTTCCATCCGGCGTAACAGAACATCACGAAGACGAGCGAGGTGCCCATGGCCGCGAACAGCTCACCCCGCTCGAGCTCGGCGAACGAGGGCGACGGCGTGACCAGGTTCGACGCGTTGCCGTTTCCGAGCGCCGCCGCCGCGAGCAAGATCGCGACGATCCCGATGACTTTCGCGGCGGTGATGGCGTCGTTGAACCCGGTGCCCGACCGCACGGGCCGCTGATGGATCCACACCAGCAGCCAGACGACCGCGACCGCCACGACGTCGACCACGCCGATGCCGGCCAGCAGCGTACGCTCCTCCGACAAGAACGGCACGAAGGTCCCGAGATAGACGACGAAGCTCTCCGTCGCGGACGCGATGGCCGCGGAGAACCCCGCCGTCAGCGAGACGAACGCGCTCATGAAGCCGAAGGCTGGGCCGTAGGTCTCCCGAAGATAGACGTACTCGCCCCCGGCCTCGGGCATCATTGCACCGAGCTCGGCATAGCACAGCGCGCCCAGCAGCGCCAGAATACCGCCGACGGTCCAGAGCGCGAACATGAGCAGCGGGTGGCGCAGGTCGGCGGCTTGAAAGCCGGTCGTCGTGAAGATGCCCGCTCCAATCATGTTCGCGATCACGAGCGCGGTCGCAGACCTGAGTCGGAGATGGCGCTCGAGTGTGCCGCCCGTCATCGATGTGTCCTCGTCAGCGCTCCCGGAGAGCTACCGTGCAAGCGTTCCATCTCGCAGACCGACCGGCCGACCCCGTCGACCCCGCGAACTTCACCGGCCCTGGCACGCTCGTGCGCATGGACGGCGTCAGCGAGCACCCGCCGGTGAACGCGTACCGGGTCCGCTTCGAGGCGCGCACGCGGACGAACTGGCACACGCACAGCGGCACACAGCTCCTCCTCGTGGTGGAGGGGACGTGCCGGTTCCAGAAGGCGAGCGAGCCCGTTCAGGAGATCGGCACCGGCGGCATAGTCTCCATCGCGCCGGGCGAGCGACACTGGCACGGCGCGTCCGGAGACGGGCCCATGACGCACGTGGCGCTCAACATCGAGGCCGCAACCACTTGGCTCGAGCCGGTGACCGACCACGAGTACGCGGGCCGCACGCGCTAGGCGGGCGGCGTGTAACGGTTCACGGGCGACGGGCCGTACGCGAGCCAAGTCCGCGGCGCCACCTCTTGCCCGACGCCCGGCTTCGACCAGTCGCACACGCCCGTGGGGTAGATCGCTTGTAACCTGCTCCACTCGGCGTCTGTGAATGCCACCGTGTAGTCCGCACGGTCGAGCGGCTTCAGTTGACACTTGAGGATGTCGCTCTCCAACGGTGCGCCCGCGATCATCCGCGTCCCCGTGTGCGGAGGATAGAGCGTGTTGCATCTACCCTCGGTGTTGTCGAAGACACGGGCGCGGTCGAAGGTCTGCGCCTCGACGACCTCCTGTCCTTCGTCGTCCCAGCAGCTCTCTACGAGGTCCGCAGGCTTGGCCCGCACGACCTTGGTCGCCAGCGGGTCCGTGGATCCATCCAGCGCCAGGTTCGAGAGCCAGCGGTCCATTGCGGCCAGATTCTCGGCGCCAAGCGGCGTGCCGGTACCGTGTCGCTGGAGCACGTAGTTGTCTGCGTGTCCGTTGTCCCGGCGTAGGCGCTCGCGCGTCACGAACGAGTAGTAGCTCGTGTGGAAGTTGCCGGTCGGATCGAGATAGCTTCGCTCCTCGATGATCGGAGTGACCGCGAGGCCGCCCTTGCCGTTGGTGATGCGGCCCGTCTCGTAGGCGATCTGCACCACGGCCGGATCTGCATGCATGCGCTCGCGCGTCGGCTGCGAGTCGATGTCGCGCGCGCCGATGTTCTCGTTCACGTCGAGGAAGACGCTCTTGGAGATCCTGCCTTCGTTCAGTGCCAGCAACCCGTACTGCACGCCCACGTTGTCGTGCGGGTTGCGACCGAAGTCCACGGCCGGTGTCGGCTCGACCTCCGCGTACCGCCTGGTGCCGAAGATGCTCCGCATCGCATCGTAGATCGAACAACGAATGCCCGTAGGATTGCGAACCGCGTCGTAACGCGCCGCCTCCGGAATTACCTCCGGGCAGTCCTCGGGTCCAATGCGATTCGGACGCGGGCCGAGCGACTCGTCGCAGGTACCCCATATCGCCCAGCCGCCGAAGACGCGCTTCGTCTCGTCGTCATATCCCTTCTTGTTGAGATACGGCCGGAGCAGCAGTCCGCAGTCCGACGAGTCGATCATGTAGCTGACAGCATCGGGGAACGTCATCGTTGGCAGGATGCCGTCGAGGATTCCGGGATAGGCGTGTGCGATCAGGAGCTGCTGCATTGCCCCACCCGAGCCGCCGTTGCCGATCGTGTGCAGGGGCACGCCATACGTCTCTGCGAACCGCTCTTTCACCATCAGCGTGGTTTCGGCCGAGAGCGGATCGTTGCACCCGCCCTGCGCGTTCACGTTCAACGTCGACGACGCGACCGCGTATCCTTCGGCGAGCACGTCCGCACGCAGGACGCCACCCGTCGAGGTGCCCTGGAAGAAGCCGGCCTCGCACCCTCCGCCGTAGGTGTAGACCAGCCTTCCGTTCCAGGGCGCCGGCGGGCTCCACGGGCTGGGCTCCCCCGCCCCTGGGTCGACCAGGACGGCGGTCTGGTAGATGGCCCGGTTGATCGTGCCGGTCTCGAGGCGCACCAGGAAGGGGACCGACTTCCCTTCCGACGTGGTCGTGCGTGCCATGTCGTCAGGAAGCGGCGAAGGCGCCAGCAACGGCTTCCACTGCGCTGGCTCGCCCGCGCTCCTGTAAACGAAGTCGACCCGCGTCTCCATGGCGCAGTCGGCCCCGAAGTCCGTCCAGTCCAGTGATTCGCCGGTGCCGATCGGGAAGACCGAAGGCCTGCCGTTGCTCGGAGCGAGATCCGCGAGGCAGAGGTACGGCTCCAGGTGCTCGCCCGAGAAGATGGGCCCCTCGATCAGCCAGTTGGTGACCGTCAGGGCCGCGACCTCCTCACCGTCGAGGGAGGCCGCCACTTGGTTGTCGCCGAGCGTGAGCCCGTCCACCAGCGCAAGGACCGCATTCCTCTCGCGACCGAGTCTGTCCGCAGGCGCGGGTCCTATACGCTCGGCAGGCTCGCCACCGACCGTCACGGAAACCGCCGACAGGTCCACGCCGGCGGAGTGGGCACGGTCGAGAGTGTCACCTGAGCGCCCTCGCTCCCGCATCCTACCAGCACCGTCGCCGCGACGCTGACCCCTATCGCCCGTGCACCCTTCATGTGGCACCTCCGCCGTTGTTCGAGCCCGCGCCCTTCACTCAGTTGACGACCCGCGCGCGCACCACGTGGTCGAGCAGCGGGAAGCTCTGCGTCAGATACGCGTTCCCCTGCGACACGATCTGCCCCTGTGCGGGACCGTTCCCCTGCGGCGCGCCCTCGCCGTAGCCGGCGTAGAGCTGGTCCACCACGTCCATGCCTTCGACCACGCGGCCGAACGGCGCGAAGCCCATCCCATCGAGGTTCGCGTTGTCGACCAGGTTGATGAAGACCTGCGACGTCCGCGAGTTCGCCTGGTTCGTCTTCGCGAACGTAATCGTCCCGCGCGAGTTGCTCCCCACGACCGGATCGTCCTGGATCGGCTGCGCGCGCCAGCGTGCGGTGACCTCTGGATCACCGTTGATGCCGAACTGCGCCATGAACCCACTGAGGACGCGGAAGAAGCGCACGTCGTCGTAGAACCCTTCGGTGACGAGCCTGAAGAAGCGGTCGGCCCCGTTCGGCGCGGAGGAGCGGTCGACCTGGACCACGAAGTTCCCCTTGCTCGTCTCGAATTGGATGCGGTAGGAGGCGGGCACCTCGAGCGTGGCGGGAGCTGACGGTGCCGCAGGTGCGCCTGACGGCGCGGGCGTGGAGGACGTCGACGGGCTCGCCTCCTGGGCCGCTGCCGGCTCCGAGGCCGCCGGGGTGCTCTCGGCCGGAGGGGGAGCCTCTCCACTCTCGCCACCGCACGCCGAAGCCAGCACGATCGCCAAGCCAAGACCGAAGCGCTGCACACGTGACCGCATCATTACCGTTTTCTCCTGCCTTCGAAGGTGGGTTCGCCGGGGATCCGAGGAACCATCCTCGGACAGCCGGGTCGTTCAATCCGCGCAAGCGGGCTCCCGCGAGTCGCGAGCCCGGGGAACACGAAATAGGGGAGACCTTCGTGAAGGGCAACTGGATTCGATTCGCGACCGGGTGGGCCGCTGCTTTCGCCATCCTCACCCTCGGCGCCGCTCGGGTGAGCGCGCAGAGCGTGAACGTCGCGGGCGCTTGGGCCATGGAGGTAACCACGGAGGCCGGCGGTACCACCACCCCTTCCATGACGCTGGTGCAGAACGGCGCGCAGCTCACCGGACACTATTCCTCGGAGACGCTCGGGGAGGCCGACATCACCGGCACCGTGGAAGGCTCGCGGGTCAGCATCCGGTTCACAGCCAGCCTGCAGGGGCAGGACGCTCCGGTCCTCTACGTCGCCACCGTCGACGCCCAAGGCGTCATGACCGGAACCATCGACATCGCGGGGGGACTCGCGACCGGCACGTTCACCGCGCGGCGCCGGTAGGCAGCGCGTCGGGTCAGTACCCCTTCAAACCGAGAGGCGCCGGCCCCGCAGGGGGCCCGGCGCCTCTTTGCTTGCTGCGACTACGGAGCGTCTACATCCCCGGGATCATGAGGTGCGCAGTCGTCGTTCCAGCGTTCATGATCCACGCGCCGGCACTCCGCGCCTCAGGAAGACCGAGCGAGGCCTGCGTCGCACCCGGCACGGCGATCGTCGTGTGTCGACGTGCGCTCGCCTCGTCGGCCCCGGTCATCGAGAGCCACGCTGACCCGAAGACGGGCCGTACGCGAGTGCCGTTCGACTCGGCCGCGGTGAGGCTGGCATTCAGGGCATCGCGATTACCCGCCGCGGCAGCTTCCAGCTGATAGTTCTGCGCGACGCGAGGCAAGTTCCCGGGATCCGTGCACTGCACCGAGAACGGCTGCTCGCCTACCGCTCCCGAGTGGTCGTAGCAAACCAGCCCGGACCCCTCACGGATGGTCGAGTAGCTGTTCCCGCTCCACTTGACCACCATGGCGGTCTCACGAGCGGCGGCGGGCGCCGCCAAGGTGGCCCGCCGGATCAACTCTGCGTCCGTTTGCGCCTCGGCGGCGGTCGCGACCGACATCGCGCCGACCACGGCAATGATGATGCGCTTCATGTTTTGGCAGCCTCCGAAAGAGCCCGAGGTATCTGATGGCGACATCCTACGCTCCCCGGAGCACCCTGTCTAATCGGAGCCCCGGAAAGGACGAGCGAGGCGTCAGTTGTTCGTGGCGCCTGCTTCGATCCACGCCCGAATGAGGGCGATCTCTTCGGCCGGGAGCGGGTCGGCGTCCTGGGGCATCTCGCCGGCGGTGACCATCTCGACCAACAGGCTACCGGCGGCATCCCCTGCCTCGACGACCGTGCCGTATTCCGAGCCCTTCATGACGGCCTCGTAGGTGCTCAGGTCGAGCCCGGCTTCCTTGGTGTCGGCGCCGTGGCACTCGACACACCGGGCACGCAGGATGGGCGCCACCTGGCGAGCGTAGCTCGGGGGTCCCGCTTGGACCCAGGGCTCATTCGGCTGGACGGTGAACCCGATCCCGAGTGGAAGGACTGCCACCGAAAGCAGCCCTGCGCGCGCACGTCCCATCATTGATCGAAATCCTCCGGCGAGTGATCTCGCCTCGATGTCTGTACGTCCTGCTGACGGCCGGAGTCATGGACCGACCGCGGGCTCATACATACAAGCCGCGGGCCGTGCCGGTTCCCCCAATGGCAAGCCACTCTTCCCGGCCGACCTCGAACCACGCCATGGGCCCCGCGGCCGTATACGCCGGATGGGGAAAAGCGCGCTCCCCGTTACGGCGCAACCAGATCTTCCCGAGCACGTTCTGGGAGGCCCCGTTCCCGAGGTGGGCAATGCCCACGATCCGGGGCAGTTCGAGGTCGACGAAGCCGTAGCGGAGCACCGCGCGCGCCATTTCGGTCGCGTAGCCCCGACCCCAGTACCGCCGCGCGAGCGTGAATCCCACCTGGATGATGTCCTCCCCCTGAATGTGGTTCAGCAGATGGAAGCCGACCCGCTCGCCGGTCGTCCGCTCCACGGTCATCCAGATGCCCAGGCCGGGGTGGTCGTCGTAGTAGCCGAGTATTCGTTCCTCGAGCATCGCCGCTGTCTGGCTGGCATCCTTGGTGCCGCCCAGGTAGCGGGTGACGTCGGAGTCGGCGTACAGCGCCACCAGGAAGTCCGAGTCGCCTGGGCGGAAGCGTCGAAGGCCGAGCCGAGGTGTCGTCAGCCACGCTTCTTCGGTCTGCATGGCTCGAGTCTAGCCGTTCGCCGCGGCGATCGCTCCCGGCGACCGCGCACCCGATTGACAGGGGGAGGCCGGGCCACCGACTTTGCCCCGTCCCGCTGACTGACCGGAGAAACCATGGCGCGCCACCATCGCGAGCTCTCGACCCTGCTCACCCTCGTCTTCGTCGCTTGCAGCGCCCCCGGTCAGGACGGCTCGACGGGCGAGGCCGGCGCCTCGACTACTCCGGATGGTCCGCGCATCGCGCTCGCGCCGACCGCCCCGGACCAGCTCCCACCTGCGATCGTCGGACAGGGCGGTGACCTGCAGGGCACGAATGTGCAGTACCTCCCGTCCGACCCGGCGACTATCGGCTACCTGGCGGTTCCCCAAGGCGCTGGTCCGTTCCCCGCGCTCGTCATCGTGCACGAGTGGAACGGTCTCGTCGATCGGGTGCGGCAGGTGGCGGACGACTTCGCCGCCGAAGGGTACGTGACCCTCGCCGTCGACCTCTTCTCCGGGCAGACCGGAACGAACCCCGAGGAGAACATGGCTCTGGTGCGGACTGCCCGGGGCGACATGCCGAAGGTGATCACCAACCTCGATGCCGCCGTGGCCTACCTGAAGGCCCGTCCTGACGTCACCGGACGTGTGGGGGCGATGGGCTGGTGCTTCGGGGGCGGCATCGCCCTCTCGTTCGGCCTCGACGGCACGCAGCACGACGCGACCGCGATCTTCTACGGCGCCCTCGTCGACGATCCCGGCGTACTCGCTCGCATGAGCCACGAGGTCTACGGGACGTTCGCACGGCTCGACACGGGGCCGTCGCCGGAGCAAGTCGCCGCCTTCGAGACGGCGGCGCGGGCTGCGGGTATCGCCAACGACCTGCACATCTATGACGAGGTCGGGCACGGGTTCTGGCTGCACGTCGATGAGGACCCCGCTGTGCGCACCGCTCCCGCGCTCGACGCCTGGAACAGGCTGAAAGCCTACCTGGGGCGGACGCTCGGCTAGTATCGCGGAAGGGCGCCGTCTATCCAGAAGGAGCCGCTCACGCTCGAACGAGCCGCTCCTCCTAACAGGATTAGGAGCCGCCCTCTCTAGAAGGAGCCGCTCCCCGGTCCCCGGAGCTGTCGCTTCACGTCCGCTGCGATCTCGCGGGCATCGTCCTTCACTTCGCGCAGGCGCGCCCGGCGCTCGAGCCTTCGGCGCTGACGGGCGTCTCTCGCCGACTCACCAGGATGCCGGACCGTGATGTCCACGCCTCCCATGAGTGCGATCCCGCTAATCCGCAACGTAGGCGCTCCTGCGCCTGCGGTCGACGCCGCATCGTGCGCATGGCCGAAACCGCCCATGATCCCGGCGCCGTTCGACTCGACGTTGAGCCCCGGTGGAACGATGATGTCGAGACCACCCCAGATCGCCACCACTCGGACTTCCGTGACGCCCGGGCCGAGCACGGCCTCGCGAAAATCCAGCTCCGCACCGCCACAGAAAGCGATGACAGTGTTCACCCGCGCGGGAGCCCAGCGCCCGGCCCGCTCAAGTCCACCCATGATCGCAATCGCGAAGCCGCTCTGCCGCACCTGGTCAGCCGGCATCACGGAGTAGCCACGCGCCGCCGGAGCCACGCTGCCAGCCTCACCTGCTGGCACGGGGAGACCGCCGCCCGGGAGGTCCCGCAAGAGCTCCCTGAGCTCTTCCACGCTCGCCGCCTTATGCGCGACGTCGATGCGGCGCTCGAACTCTTCCACCGCCATCGCGTCGTTGGCGAAATGTTCGCAGAGTGCGTCGATCGTCACCTGGCGCGTCTGGCCCAGCGGCGAAGTGACGTCCTCGGCGCCTTCGTTGGTCATCGAGTTGGATGCTCCATTTGATTGGGGCCTGACAATATGCTGCCGAAGCGGGTACGGCGCCGAGCCCGCCCCCGTTCATCCGCGGCCGACGAGACTCCGCGCGAATCCCTCCAGTACGTCGGCGCACTTCACGATCTCCGAAGTCTCGATCCACTCGTCGGCCGTGTGGGCCTGGGCCATCGAACCGGGCCCAAAACAGACCGCGGGAATGCCAGCCTGGTTGAGGAAGGCAGCGTCCACCCACGCCGTCATGCCGGCCACCTTCGCCGCCAGCCCATGGGCTTCGCAACTGGCCACGAGCCCCTGGACCAGCGGCGACTCGGTCGACACCTCGGTACCTGGCCGCGACAGCGTCACCTCCAGAGTAGCCCCGAGAGCACGCTCGACCGTGCGAACCCCAGCGAGCACGTGCTCCAGCTCCGCCATCACCGTATCGGCCTCGTGCCCGGGCATTGTGCGGCACTCGAGTTGCACTTCGCAGTGATCGGGATAGACGGAGGGCGCCGACCCACCATGGATGGTTCCCGCATGGACCGAGCCATACCCCAGAAGGGGGTGTCGGCCGCGCGACCGCAATGCGGCCGCGTAGCGATCCAAAGCCCCCAAGAAGAGAGCGGCGTGTCGGATCGCATCCACCCCCTCTTCCGGAAGCGAGCCATGGGCCGCCCGACCCCGGAATGCCCCCTTCACCCACACGAACCCTTTGTGCGCTGGCATGACCGCAAGCGAGGTCGGCTCGCACACCACCGCGAAGTCCGCGGAGGGGCGTGAGCTCACGAAAGCCTGCATCCCGAGGCTTGCGTGCTCCTCGTCCGCCGTGAGCACGACCAGCAAGTTCGGGCGCGGTCCGCGTTGGGCGAGTCGGTAGGTCGCGGCCAAGAGCGCGGCCACCCCACCCTTCATGTCGCAGGCGCCGCGCCCGACCAGGCGAGAGCCCAGCGTTTTCGCGGCGAACGGGGGTACCGACATGCCCTGGATGCCCACCGTGTCGAGGTGGCCATTGAGCAGAAGCGTGACCCCGCCGGAGCCCTCCAGGCGCCCCACCACATTCGGCCTGCCGGGAGCAACCTCGGCGGTCTCGACGTCGAGTCCCCACCCCTCGAGCAGCTCGGCACACACCTTCGCCACCCCGCTCTCCCCCGCACCCTGCGACTCGAGCACGGGGTTCACGGAAGGGATCGAAACCAGCAGCCGGGCGAGCGCGACGGGGTCTCCGGTTCGGGCCGTCTCGAATTGGCCGGAGTGATCGTTGTTCATGCGCCGCGATACCGCCGGTTGCCCGTGGCGGCCGTGCCTCAGGTGATCGATCAGGGACCTGCAGTGCGCCTACCGTAACTCCCTGGCCACGAGTCAGATAGGGTCGTCGGCCAGAATGGCGCCCCCTGGCCCGATTCCTGCACACACCGCGGCCAAATTCCTCCCCCTCCAGTCAGGAGTCGCATGAAGAAGCTGACGCTCGGCCTGCTCGGCGCTGCGGCGGTGGCTGCGACCATCCTCCTGGTGCGCCAGCAGAAGGAAGTGGAAGCGGCGAAGAGCCCTCGGTTGGTTCCCGCCGGCGAGTCCCAACCCACAGACCTCTCACTCGAGCGCATCCGGGAGCTCGGCCTATAGCCTAACCCACGTCCGAACGCGGTACCTGCGGTACGAACGAAAGCGGCGGGAGAGCCACCGGCTCCCCCGCCGCTTCTTTTTCGCCGCAGACCTGACCGGGCGGACCCAACCTCAGGACGACGGGACTACTTGTTGAAGTGGTCCTTGTTCTTCGCCAGGAAGCTCGTGTACTGCTCCGGAATATCGGTGTCCGGGAAGATCGCTTGCACAGGGCACTCCGGCTCACACGCACCGCAGTCGATGCACTCGTCCGGGTGGATGTAGTACTGGTCGTCGCCTTCGTAGATGCAGTCGACGGGGCAGACTTCGACGCAGCTCGCGTCTTTCACGTCGACGCACGGCTGGGCAATGATGTAGGTCATGCTCGGTGCGTGTTGGGTGTCCTCGAGGGGTACAACGGCCACAAGGTGTTGCAACCGCCCACAGGTCGCAAGGCGGTCCGCCCGCTCCCGCTACTTGTCGATCTCCTTCTTCCACTCCACGTCGGTTCGGCCCGCGCGTCGGTTCTCAAGGCGTGCGAGCACGAACAGGAGATCAGAGAGTCGATTGAGGTAGGCGATCACCGTGCCGCGCACAGTCTCGGCGTCCCCGAGGCGAACCACTGCGCGCTCGGCACGCCGACATACGGTGCGCGCCAAGTGGAGCGCGGCAGCACCGGGCGTGCCGCCCGGGAGCACGAACGCCCTGAGCGGGCTCAGCCCCGCCTCCACCTCATCGATCCAGGTCTCGATCGCGGATACCCGATCGTCACCGATCTCGAGTGTCGCCGGGGGCGCCCGCCCGCCGGAAGCGGACCCCGCGGCCAACTCAGCGCCGATGGTGAACAGCTCGTGCTGGAGCGCCTCGAGGCGCCCGCGATCCCCCACCACCTGGGTGGCCGCCCACCCGATCGCGGCGTTCAGCTCGTCCACCCCTCCCATCGCTTCCACACGCAGGTGGGACTTGGCTACCCGCCCCCCACCGAAGAGGGCGGTGTCGCCAGCATCCCCCGTACGGGTGTAGATCTTCACGGCACGAGCCGCGTCAACCTGCGGATCTGCTGCGCCTTCTCCAGGAAGGACGTGGCCTTGTCTACGGAGCTCGTCTCATCCGCCGTAGTGGGCGCCAGCAGGTCGCGAATGTCCAACAGCACCTCCAATTGGAGCTGTTCCCGCTGGTACTCGAGGTCGAGCCGCGCCATCGCCTCGGTATCGCCGGCCTGCTCGGCGGCCGAGAAAGCTCCTCGGTAGACGTTGTCGAGACTCTGCAGGACGCGATCACGAGCGCGCATGGTGTACCTCCGCGAAAGCCGATGACCCGGGACCGCGCTCGAAATAGGAGCGCACGGCGCTCTGCAGCTCCTGGACGCGATCCGTGAAATAATGGTCCGAGCCGGGCACGCGCACGAGCGTGATGTGCGAGCCAAAGGGTGAGAGAGCTCGTTCCACGTGCTCGCCCGAGCCGAACTCGTCCTGTTCGCCCTGCACCACCAGGACCGGCTTCGCGGCACTCTTCAGGAACGAGTAGTCGTAGCGCTCGTCGCGCGTGAGCGGGAGACCGAGACCGAGCATCGCGGCCACGCGCTCGTCGGCGGCGCCCACGGCGAGCGCGACCAAGGACCCGAACGAGAACCCGCCAGCGAGCAGTCGGAGTCCGGGATAGCGTGCCCCGAGCCAGTCGAGAGCAGCGCGCGCGTCTTCGCGCTCGCCCACGCCATCGTCGTAGCTCCCCGTGCTCGCGCCCACGCCCCGAAAGTTGAATCGGAGCGTGAAGAGCCCCGCCTCGTTCAGAGCTTGGGCCGCCCGATACACGGCCTTGGTGTGCATCGTCCCACCGAACAAGGGGTGCGGATGGCACACCATCGCCGCCCCCCTCGGCGGGGAGTCCGGCTCTTTCAGCACGGCCTCTAGATGGCCGTGGGAAACTGGAATCAACATGGAGTTGCTGTGCGCACTGGAGGGTCAGGCTATGTTCAGACTCCCGCGCGGGTCGGTCAAGCCACCTATGAGGATCCGATGGACGCCTCCGCGAGCGCCTTGAACGCAGACGATCGGGCGAACGAGTTGTATTGGGGCTCGCAGATGAGCGTGAACCAGATCGCCGACGCGCTCGACCTCTCCAAGGGCGCACTCTACGAGATCATCCGGCCTTTGGCGGCTCAGGTCGGCTGTCCGAGCTGCGGCGCCGAAGCGGTGCACCCGAACCGCACCGCCAAGGAGAAGGGCCTGATCGCCTGCCCCGAGTGCGGTTGGGGTGGAGAGGAAGGGGCGGCTGCTCCGTCGCCCGTCGGAGCTCCGTCGCCGCGAGGAGCGGCTCGTCGCGCCGCGCCCCGGCCCCCAGCCCCGACGACTTCGGTCGAGACGGTGCGGACCCGCGATGGAGTCATGGCGGCGGGTATCTTGCTCGGCGCTGCTGCTGGGCTCGCGCTCTTTCTCTGGGCGCGTCGCAAGTGACGCAGGCCGCGTAAGCACGGGATCATGACTCCCGCCACGGCAGGGCGCGACCCGCGGAGCGTCGTCACTCCCGACGCGTTCGAGGTCTCGAAGAGCCTACTCGGCCTGAGGCTCGCTCCTCCGGGCCGGCGGCTCGGCGCGATGCTCGCCGACTTGCTGGTCGTCGCAGTCCTCACGGCGGTGACGCGGAGCTTCTCGCTCATTCTCGGTGTCATCGCCGCCATCCTCTTCATTCGGGCAGGCTTCAAGCGCACGCCGGTCCGTCACAGCGTGTTCAACCGTGCCATGCGCGGCTCCGTCGGGTGCTTGGGGGTCATGATCGGCTTGGTGACGGCGATCATCTGGGTCAGCGTAGGCCCCGGCGGCGGCTCGAGCGACGAAGGCGACGAGCAAACGGTCGCCGGCCTCGGCCTTCCCGCCGCCGCCAGTGGCGTGCTCGGCACCGTCGCCACGGCCGTCGTCGAGCGGGCGCTCGAAGAGGCCGAAACCCTGGCCCAGGCCGAGTCAGCCACCCGCGACTTCGTTCAAGCCTCGCAGGAGCTGGGCATCGCGCCCGAGGACCTGCGGGCGGTGCTCACGGCAGCCGTGCCGGACGACGCTTCTTGGGCCGAGGACGCGCCCGCGATGTTCGACCGCATTCTGCCGCGTCCGCCGACGGAGGCCATCGAGTCGCGTGATGCAGCCGCCATCCGCGACGAGGTTTCGCTCTACACCACTGAGGAGGCGCTTGAGGCGTACGCGGCGCTGCTGCGCTCAGGCCGTACCGAGGACATGGATCTCGCCCGCCGTGAAGCGCTCGAGACGAGACTCGCGAGCGAGCTCGCCGCGGACACTCTGCGCGCCCTCGAAAGCCGTGTCGATGATCTCGAGGACGACGTCCAGGAGGCCGAAGAAGACTTGAGCGAGACTCGCGCCGAAGTCGAGCAGCTCGAATCACGGGGGTTGCTCAACACGTTTCGCTCGTTCCTCGACGAGCTGGGGTTCGGATTCGGGTGGGCGTCCCTCTACTTCACTGTAATGCTCTCGTGGTGGAAGGGTCAGACGTTAGGGAAGCGACTGTTCCGAATCCGCGTACTCCGGCTCGACGGTGAACCGATCACCTGGTGGGTGGCCTTCGAGCGCGCCGGCGGATACGCCGCTGGACTCGCCACGGGGCTGCTGGGCTTTGCACAGATCTACTGGGATGCCAACCGGCAGGCGATTCACGATCGCATCGTGGGCACCGTCGTCGCCCTCGACCGACCACAGAAGGTCCTCGACTGGGAGTCCGTCCTGTGACTGAAGAGCGCTTCGAAGCCGACCTCGACGCCAGCGCCGACGGCGAGGTCACGCGCGACCTCGAGAGCCGCTTCGGGCGGCGCATCGTCATGACGGTACCGAACCGTCATAACGCCAAGCTCCGCAAGGTCATGGAGTTGGTGAACGCCGACGACGACCTGTACGCGCTCTGGACCGCCGCCAACGTGAACGCCGTCGAGCGGCTCGGCATGACCGACCATGGCCCCGTGCACGTGAAGATCGTCATGAACATCGCCGTGCGGATCATGCGCCTCCTCATGGAGGCGGGCGTGGAGGCCGGCATCGTGTCGAACTACCGCATGGAGGCGCACGACGCAGAGGTGGTGGTCGCGCTGGCCGCGCTTCTGCACGACTTGGGCATGTCGATCCACCGCGACGATCACGAGAGCTACTCGCTGTTCATCGCGGACGCCAAGCTGCGCGACTTGCTGCCGGCAATCTATCCGCCGCGCGAACAAACGATCGTGCGTTCGGAGATCCTGCACGCGATCATCGCCCACCGCTCGGACGGCCGGCCACTCACCGTGGAGGCAGGCGTGGTGCGCATCGCCGACGCGCTCGACATGGCCAAGGGGCGGTCCCGCATACCCTTCGCTTCCGGCTCCCTCTCCATCCACTCCGTGTCGGCGGCCGCCGTCGAATCGGTGTCCATCGGCCGCGGCACCGAGAAGCCCGTGGCGGTAACGGTCGAGCTCTCGAACTCGGCCGGCCTCTTTCAGCTGGATCAGCTGCTCAGAAACAAGCTGGAGGGGAGCGGTATCGAGCACCTCGTCGAAGTCGATGCCAAGGTGGGCGCGGAAGAGAAGACGCTGCTCAAGGACTTCAGCCTGTAGGGGCCCTGCTCGCAGTTGCCCAGAAGGCCGGCGCGGACCCGGCCTTTTCAGCTCGCGCCCCTATCTCCTCCCCGATTCCGTCCCGCTAGCGTCCCCGTCCCGCTCTCGGGCGAGAAACGCGGACTGCCCGCTGGTCACCCTATTCCACGGGCGACACGGCACGTAACATGTCACGCACGTCTCGCGTGCCTCGCAGTCCCGGTGGGGTTGGGACAACTGAGGAAGGGAGGGTGCCGACGATGCGTTCCTTGGCGTTGCTCACGTTCGCGACCGCGCTCGCCTGCGCGAGCCTCGTCGCCCAAGATCTCCCCGAGACGAACCCGTTCCACGGCGATTCGGCCGCCGTACTCGCCGGCATGGGACAGTTCCGGCAGCGCTGCGCCGACTGCCACGGCATGGACGCTCGCGGCGTGCGCGCCCCTGACCTCACCCAGGTATGGTCGTCCGGCCGCACCGACCGTGGCCTCTTCAACACGGTTCGAAACGGGGTGAGCAACACGGAGATGCCCGCGTTCACGGCGCCGCGCACTTCCGACCGAGATGTTTGGCAGATCCTGGCGTACTTGCGCACGCTCGCCTCGCCGGCTCCGACCGATCTCCCGACCGGCGATGTCGGGAACGGAGCCCTGGTGTTCGAGAACAACTGCTCGGGCTGCCATCGAGTGAACGCCAAGGGCGGGCTCCTCGGCCCGGAGCTCTCCCGCATCGGGTCCGGGCGCAGCCGCGAGGTTCTGCTGAGCCGCATCCGGACCGGCATCGACGAGCCGCGGCCCGGCTTCCAGCCCGTAACCATCACGCCGGAGTCAGGTCCGCCCATTCGCGGCGTGAAGAAGAACGAGGATCTCTTCTCCGTGCAGATCATGGACACGCGCGAGCGCATCCAAGGCTACAGAAAGGACCAGGTCAGGTCGGTCGTGGACATCAGGCGATCGATGATGCCGATCTTCGGCCCCGAGCGCCTCAGCGACAGCGACTTGACCGACCTCGTCCGGTACTTGGGCACGCTCCGCGGCTTCGATCCCTCGGTGGAGCAACGGCCCCCTGTGGTTTTCTGAAGTAGTCTTTCCGAGATGTTCTTTCAGGAGGTTACGACCGTGCGTCTCGAGACCTTAGCCGCGGTGTTCGGGGTCATGCTGGCGAGCGACGTTGCGTCGGCTCAGGAAAACACTCCGCTGGCCCCCGTGAGCGCGCAGGAGATCCTCGCGGGCCTTCCCAGCGACGGCTCACGCTGGCTCACCTTCGGCGGCGACTACGCCAACCAGCGGCACAGCCCGCTCACGCAGATCACCCCGCAGAACGTCGGGCAGCTCGTACCCCGCTGGACGTTCCAAACGGGCACGCTCGGCAACTTCGAGACGACTTCGCTGCTCCGCGACAACGTCCTCTATGTGACGGGGCCACTGAACGTCGCTTGGGCCATCGACGCGCGGACCGGAAGGCAGATCTGGCGCTACCGGCGCGAGCTACCGACCAACCTGACGGCCTGCTGCGGCCTCGTGAACCGCGGCTTCGGCATCTGGGGCGACAAGCTCTTCATGGCCACGCTGGATGCGCACCTGATCGCGCTCGACGCCCGCACCGGATCGGTGGTCTGGGATGCGGAGCTAGAGGAGCACAGCATCGGATACGCATCCACCATCGCGCCGATCGTGGTGAACGGTAAGGTGATCACAGGCGTGGCCGGTGGTGAGTACGGCATTCGCGGCTTCATCGACGCCTACGATGCGGAGACGGGGCAGCGCGTCTGGCGCTTCTATACGATCCCCGCTCCTGGCGAGCCGGGCAGCGCGACGTGGGCCGGCGACTCGTGGAAGACCGGGGGCGCGAGCGTCTGGGTGACCGGCGCGTATGATCCGGAGTCGAACCTGCTGTTCTACGGTATCGGCAACCCGGGACCCGACTACTTCGGCGAGATGCGCGAGGGAGACAACCTCTACAGCAACTCGATCGTGGCACTCGATGCCGACACGGGCCGCCTGCGCTGGCACTACCAATTCACGCCGCACGACGTGCACGATTGGGATGCGACGGAGGTGCCGATCCTCGCTGACCTCCCCATTGACGGACAGACGCGCGGGGTCGTGATGTTCGCGAACCGGAACGGGTTCTACTACACGCTGGATCGCGAAACGGGCAGGCTCATCGTCGCCAAGCCATTCGTCGAGACCACCTGGGCCAAGGAAATCGGCCCGGATGGACGCCCCGTCCTCCTTCCCGGGAACACTCCCAGTGAGGAAGGCACCGTGACGTGCCCCGATCTCACGGGGGGCACGAACTTCTGGCCGCCAGCGTTCGACCCCTCCACGCGCACGTTCTTCGTGAACGCGCGGGAGGTCTGCATGACCTATTACTCGTGGGAGCCCGAATACACCCCAGGCGATCGCTTCACCGGCGGTGCCGGTCAGCGCGTCGTCGACCCCGACAACCCGGCATACGGCGCCTTACGTGCTCTCGATCCGACCACTGGTGAGCGCAAGTGGGAGTTCCGTTACCTCTCGCCGTCCACCGCCGGCCTGCTGACCACGGCATCGGGGCTCATCTTCTCCGGCGACCCGGACGGCAATCTCCTCGCGCTCGATTCGCGCAGCGGGCAGCTCCTCTGGCACTACCAGATGGGAGCGACGCTGCACGGCACGTCCCCCATTACCTACATGGTGGACGGGAAGCAGCACGTTCTGGTGCCGGCGGGGACGACGCTGACGGCCTGGTCGCTCCCCTAGGCTAGGGCGCCGCAGCGCCCCCCGAGTGGATCGTGGGGGGGGCGGTCGGCCAGGCGGCGGGGGTCGTGTCCTGAGGCCCCTCTCGGGACCATCTTTCCCGCCGTGGAAATCCAAGTCTCCTTCCCTCTCGCGTTCGCCGCTGGCGTGGTGTCGTTCCTGTCGCCCTGCGTGCTGCCGGTGGTGCCGAGCTGCGTGGCCTTCGTTTCGGGCCTCACGCTCGGGGAGCTCGATGCCCCTGCCTCGCCGGGGGTGCGGGCGCGGGCGCTCCTTCACGCCGCCTTGTTCATGCTGGGGTTAGGGCTCGTGTTCATGTCGCTGGGGCTCGTCGCCACCGCCGCCGGCGTGCGGATCGCTGCCGCGCTCCCATTGATCCATCGCTTGGGCGGCGTCGTGGTGCTGTTGTTCGGGCTCTTGCTGGTGGGTCTGCTGCGCGTGCCCGGACTCACGCGGGACCTGCGACTCCACCTGTCGTCGCGACCGGCCGGCGTTTTCGGCTCCTTCGCTACTGGCATCGCGTTCGGCGCCGGCTGGACCCCGTGTATCGGGCCGATCCTCGGGTCGGTCCTCTTGTACGCCGGCCTCGAGGGCACGATGGTCCATGGTACGCTGCTTCTGGCCACCTACGCTCTTGGACTCGGTGTGCCGTTCGTGCTGGCAGCGGCAGCGTTCAGTTGGTTTCTCACGGCGAGCGCCGTGGTGAGGAGATGGATGCTGCCGCTACAGCGGGTTGCGGGTACGCTGCTGGTCGTGATCGGCCTCTCGATGGTGAGTGGCCACTTCTCGAAGTTGGCGGCGTTCCTGGCGGGGCTCGGCCAGCTGGTGAACCTGGAGGTCGGATGAGGTCTCGAAAGTCGATGGCAGCGGCGGCCCTGCTCATCTCGGCTGGGCTCGCGGGTTGCGGCGGAGAGGGGTCCGAGCACGAGCGGACGGACGCGACGACGCGGGCGCTGTTGAATCAGACTCCTGGGGGAGGGCCCGCCACTTCGTTCGACGGGGTGCCGGACATCATCGGTCGCGCCAACCGTGCCTACCTGCCCGACCTCGGATACAACCGGGGCCAGGTCGAGGCCCCGCTGAAGGTGATCGAGTTCTCGGACTTCGGTTGCGGCTTCTGCCGCCGCTTCCACGAGGAGTCCTTTCCGACGCTCGAGACCGAGTTCATCGACACGGGCATGATCGAGTGGAAGTTCCTGCCGTTCATCACCGGCACGTTCGAGAACTCGCTCGCGGTCTCGGAGGCGGCCGAGTGTGTGCTCGAGCAAAGCCCTGCCGCGTACGAGGCGTTCGGAGAGGTTCTGTGGACCAGGCAGGCCGACTGGAAGCCCAGCAATGAGCCGGAGGCGCTTGCCAGAGCCTGGGCTGCCGAGGCGGCGGTCGACATGGATCGATTCGATGCGTGCCTCGCCGAGGACCGACGCATTGAGCGGGTGGCGGGAGCGACCGTTGCTGCGCAGCAGCTCGGCATTCGGGCCACACCGACGTTCTGGATCGTCGGCTACGGACCCCTACAGGGCGCTTTGCCGCTCGAGGCGTTTCGGGGGATCTTCTCCACGGTCCACGCCGAAGTCGTGGCCGCAGCGGACAGCGCCGCGCGGGCGCCAACGCCGGGAGCCTGAACACGCGGTCGAGCCGCCGGCAGGGCGATGGGTTCGGGCCACGCCCGCTGCCGGTTGTCGCGCTGGCATTGGCGGCCGTCGCATGCGCGCCCGTTGCGACTGCGGGGCCAGGATGTGCCCCGCTCGGCCCTGCGGTGCTCTTCCCTGCTTCGCTACAAGAGACCAGCGGAGTAGCCATAAGCCGACGGCTGCCCTGTGTGCTCTGGACGCACAACGACGAAGGCGCCGAGCTCTTCGCCGTGGATACTCGAGGGGGTGTCCTTGGACGGTTCCGGCTGGATGCCGCCGCGGGCGACCCCGAGGACCTTGCGATCGCCGCGTGCCAGACGGGCTGGTGCCTCTACCTCTCGGATACGGGAGACAACCAAGAGCGGCGAGCAGACGGTGACGCGCGTATCCTGGGAGTGCGGGAGCCTGACGGCTTGGCGGAAGAGGGCTCACTGCGTGCTGACGTGTTTCCACTGCGTCTCCCGGATGGCCCGCGCGACTTCGAGGCGATCTTCGTGCTGCCAGGAGAGCGCGTCTTCTTCATCACGAAGGGTAGGAACCACGCCGTCACGGTATACCGCTACCCGGGCGAGCTCCGTCCGGAGTTGGTCACGCTCGAGGAGGTGCAGCGCCTCACCGATGGGGCGCAGCCCCTGGTCGACCAGGTCACGGGTGCGAGCGCGTCTCTCGACGGGTCGCTTGTGGCGGTCCGCACCTACCGCGCGCTCCGGTTCTACGGGACGGCGGGCAACCAACTCCGCGCTCGGTCCGACGGCCTCGTGAACCTGCGCCCGCTGGAGGAGATCCAGGGTGAGGGTGTGGCGGTCGAAGCCGGAGGTGACGTCTGGCTGACTTCGGAGGGCGGGCCGCTTGGGGGACCCGCCTCATTGACGGGGCTTACCTGCCGGGTTTGAGGCGACCGGCGTGGGTTGGAGCTACGCGCCGAGGAGCGCTGCGAGCACGGCCCGCGCGTCGGAGGCCAGCTGGCGTTCAGAGAGGAAGGGGCTCACCGCCACCACCGCGTCGGCAGCGCTGTTCAAGCCAAGCCGGCGAAGGAGGAAGCGCAGGTCCTCGTCTGTGTGAGGGTCGCCCCGGGTAAGGGCTGCGAGCTTCGTTGCGAGAGCGTATGAGGACGGTGGACTGAATACGCTCACTCCCGGCATCTCTGCGTATGCGGTCGCGTTCACGGCGATAACCGCCTCCGAGGCCCATGACGGCGGCCACGGGCGGCTGGCCGTGAATTCTGCGAGCGGGTCACCGCGCCGGCCGTGGCGCAGGAGTCGGTCGGGGCGGGCGCTCCCCCCACGGCGCGGCAGCAGCTGGTGGATCACGGTTCCCTCGATAAAATAGAACTCGACCTCTAGTTCTAGACTGACGAGGTTTGCCCCCAGCTGCTGGAGCCGAGACCGATGGGGCTCTCCGAGCAGCGCGGGCGGGCTCGAGGTCGCCGGGAGGATGGCGGGGTCGAACAAGTTCCGTCGCTTCAGGGCCGCCGAGCTCAGCCGAAGCTGGTAGGGGCGAAGGCTCGCGAGGGGCCAGCGGAAGTGGGGCCGCTCCAGAGGCCGCACGCCGGCGGTCCACCTCGGGGGGGGTAACCCGGCGTCGGCGGCCATCTGCTCGGCCGCCGCGGCGACATAGTTCTGCGACGCGGGTGGCAAGCCGGAGACGCGGACCCGGCCGAGCGCGGCCTCCAGATCAGCCGGCCCAAGGCCGGCCATCGATCGGCGGATCTCCTCGATCGCCCCCCCCAGCGTGGACGTTCCGGACCGGAGAGCATCCAGGGCGCGCCCCACGGGATCGGCGGTCGGCGGTAGCGCCCGCGACAGGACGTAGGCGGAAACGGACTGACTGGTGGCGGCCGCCAGCCGCTTCAGGGTCAGCTTCTCCGTCGGGGAGATGCGGATCTGGAGCTGGGAGGTCCGCGTCATTTCACAAGCTTTCGTGGGGAGAATCCGATGTCAATACATTTCCTCGTCACGTGCTTTCTCGAGTCGAGCCCGGTGCTCGGCGGCTCCACCTGCTTGACGCCAGCGCCCGACCCCATCAACTAGTTGCTGATGACAACGACTGGCCTTGCCCACGCTCCGCTCCCCATCCTGGCGGTCGCTGCACACGGCGACTCCATGGTCGTCCATGATGCTCGGCTGCTCTCCGAAGCCCTATCCGAGCTTCTTCGGGTCATCCAGTTCCGAGATCGGGACCGGGTCTGCTGCTACGATGTGAGCGTAAGCCAGTGCTACGCGCTCAGGGGGATCGTTCGGGCCGAGGGGCTCACGGTCAACGACCTGGCCGCCTACTTGTACGTCGACAAGAGCACGGCGAGCAGGATCGCAAACAGCCTGGTCGACAAGGACTACGTGGTTCGGGAGGCGCATCCGGACGACGCGCGGGCAGTGCGCCTCCTGCCCACCCCTCGGGGCCGCGCGATCCTCGCGACCATCGCTGCGGACGAGGAGCGGGACTACACTGCCCTGCTCGCCGATTTCGACCCAGGGACGCGCGCCGAGCTCTATCGGCTGATCGGCAGACTCAAATCGTGCTTCGTGTCCGGGGTGGAGGCCGCTGCCGGAACCTGTTGCGTCGTGAAGTAGTTGCACCTGACATATAACCAAACTAGGAGCCATGATGGCTCATGAACCAGGCGTGGTGAAACAGGCGGTCCGAGAGCGGTACGGGCAGGTGGCCGACAAGCGGCCGGGCGAGAAAGGCGCCGGATGTTGCGGTCCCTCCTGCTGCTCCGACGATGAGTCAGCAGGAACGGACGACCTCAGCCGGAAGATCGGTTACACCGAGGCGGATCTCCGTGCGGTCCCGGAGGACGCCAACCTCGGGCTCGGGTGCGGCAACCCTACCGCCATCGCCTCGCTCCGTCCCGGGCAAACGGTGCTCGACCTCGGGTCCGGCGCCGGAATCGACTGCTTCTTGGCCGCTCGGCAGGTCGGGCCGACCGGAAAGGTCATCGGTGTCGACATGACACCCGAGATGATCGCCCGGGCGCGTGGCAATGCCGAGCAGGCCGTCTACACGAATGTCGAGTTCCGCCTCGGCGAAATCGAGCAGCTCCCGGTGGCAGACTCGAGTGTCGACGTCATCATCTCGAACTGCGTGTTGAACCTCAGCCCCGCCAAGGACCGTGCCCTCGCGGAAGCGTATAGGGTGCTCAAGCCCGGGGGCCGCATCGTAGTCTCCTACATGGTATCCGAGCGGCCTGTACCGTCCGTGCTCGAAGGCAACCTGGATGCCGTGGCGGCCTGTCTGCCGACGTTTCGCGAGCGCTATCTAGAGCAGTTCCGCAACGCCGGGTTCACCAACGTGCGCATCACGAACGAGAAGCCGTATCCCGCGAGCTACATCCTCGGAGATCCCGGCGTGATCGAGTTCATTGCTGCACATCCCGACGAGGCGCGTGAGCTCGCGACGTTCGCCGGGAGTATCGCCGGAGCGCATTTCGAGGCCGCCAAGGCATAGCTCGTCATGCCGATGGCGCGCACGTTGCTGACGATGCTGAGCGCGATCCTCGCCGCTTGCGAGTCTCCGCCGACGCCGTTCGGCGCCGCGCCCGGGCAAGTGCCCGTGCCGTTCGCAACGGAGATGTCGATGCCGGGCGGGAGCGAGTACGGCATCACGTTCGGTCCGGGGGCGACGGAGGCGTTCTTCACTTGGCAGGGCGGGGGGCGGCGCGGCAGGCCACAGATCTTCGTGTCGCGGTTTCACGAGGGCCGGTGGTCACGAGGTGAGCCCGCGCCGTTCTCGACCGGCTGGGAGGAGTCACCCTTCCTGACGCCCGACGGACGCCGCCTCCTTTTCGCGTCGCGCCGGGATATCCCCGGATGGGAGTCGTCGAGAGGAAACAACAACCTCTGGGTCGTCGAGCGCGAAGCGGACGGAGCGTGGGGACAGCCTCAGCCGTTGGAGGGCGACGTCAACCGGCCACGTGGGGACGAGGACGATTCACCACCTCACAGCGAAGGAGGCCCCGTACTCCTCGCCAGTGGCGAGCTCCTTTATTGGACCACGGAGAGCAACGAGTGGGGAAGCGACCTCTACGTGGCCGAGTCCGTCGATGGACGATTCGTGAACCCTCGGCCTCTCCTGCTCAACTCGAGCGGTTCCGAAAGCAGTCCCGCCGTGTCACCTGACGGGCGGACACTCGTGTTCCAGGCCTTCCGCGAGTCCACTGCGATCGGGGAGCAGGATCTGTATCTGGCGGAGCGCACGGAGTACGGTTGGTCCGCACCGCGCCTCCTACCGGAGCCTGTCAACAGCGCAGCGAACGATGGCTATCCGAGCTTCTCCCCGGACGGCCGGTACTTCTTTTTCGCCAGTGATCGCGACTCGCCAGGCGGCTCGTGGTCGATCTACTACGTCGAGTCGTCTGTGCTCGGAACGGGCGCGGGCAGCTAGCTCCACACGTCGAAGAAGTCGACCTGCGCGCCAGCGTCACTCACACCGCCCATCAGGTACGCCGTGAGCAGGGTGACGCACTCGTCTCGGAGCGCGTCTGGGTCGAGCTCGGCGGACGTGTCCTCCGGCCTCAAGTGATCGATTACACCGAGGACTGCGCAGAGTCCGAGCCGGACAGCGGCCTCCGGGCTCGGGTGCGTCATTTCGTGTCGGCGTTCCAGCAAGCGCTCGGCAAGTTCCTCAACGACGCCCCAGCGGAACGCGCGATGATCCGCGGGCCGCTCTCTCAGGCCGGCGGCTGCCCTGACCCCCGCGTCCCATCGCAGTTGCACTTCGAACAGGTGCGCCACCGCCGTTCTTATGACCTCGGGGAGTCCGGCCTCCGCGGGTCGTGATCCCTTCGCGGCTGCTTTCCACTCCGCGAGCGCCGACTCCCGCACATGCTCGGCCAAATATGCGAGCAGGTCGTCCTTGCCCCTGAAGCGCGCGTAGAACGATCCCACGGAGGTCCGTGCTCGCTTCACGACCGCCTGCACGGTGACCGCCGAGGGTCCTTCTTCCTCGAGAATCGCCACGCCGGCGGCCACAATTCGCTCCAGCGTCTTCTTCGAGCGAGGCTGCTTGGGGGGCGAGAGCTGAGGTCCGGAGGGCACAATCGGCTCCTATTAGAACAGAATTCGTGTTCTAATCATGGCTTGGTTCCGCGCCGCCTGCAACCCGCGCTTCGCGCTGGCAAGACGAGCTCCGCCGCGACTCCTGACGGAGTACTGACGGCGAGGCGCTAGGCTGAGTTGCCAGCTGAACAGTCAGGGGTGGGCGACGCGGCGCCAGGCGCGAAAGCCTCTCGGCCATGTGCTGCTGGACGACGCGCCGGGTGGCGGTGGACTTGGTCACTGAAGCGGCGAAGAAGAACGGGGAGATCCTGACGGCCATTCATCACTGGGTAGATGGCATTCTAACCGGCTCTTGGTATCTCCTCCCGGACCTGGGCTTGCTTCGTATGGATAGCCGCGACGGCCAATTGGTATTACACCTCGCTGGCTCCGGACTTCGAGCAGCCTCTGATGGAACGAGTGGCCACAAGCAAACCCCTTCGAGATAGAGATCATCTGGACATACCGACCCTCAGGGCTCTGATCGAGGAGATCGACACAGCCCAGAGTCCCGCGGCCCCTGAGCCAGTGTGAACTGAGCAGATCGATGAACTGGACTCGTCCGACGAATGTGAAGTCATCTTCGTGTACAAGGAGCTATGAGTCATGGCGGGCGCTTTTTTGCTGCTCCTGTCAGAGGTAAGTACAATGCGTGCAGTCGGTACGTCCACACACGACGCCCAGCGCGAGCCAGGCTCCCTAACCAGATGCACCTGTGCGCCTGAAGCAACTCACTCTGCGGGACTTCGGCCCCTTCCGAAACTACTCGATCTCGCTTGACCTGCCGGAGGCGGCCTGCCTCCTGCTAACTGGCAAGAACAACGAAGGAAAGTCCCACATCCTCTTTGCTCTGCGCCTTCTTGACGCGGGCCTGAAGGTCGCCGGCAAGAAGCGACATCAAGTTGACCTCGACGGCGCCGTTTGATACGCCCTTCTCAAGCAGGATGTGGGCGACCTGACGGTCGGTCGCCTGGTCTACAATTACGGGAGTCGCGTCGGACGAATCGTCGGTGTCTTCAGAGGGGGATTCCAGGTAACCGTCTACGTTGACCCTGCCAATGACGTGATATACGCGAACTCGAGGGGCAAGGCTCCAGCTCGACTGGACAGGCTCTTCGGCTTCATGCCACCGCTGGGCCAGTTGGCCTCCCGAGAGGAGAGACTATCGGAGGAGCATCTCAAGAAGAGCCTCGACACTACCCTGGCACCACGCCACTTCCGGAATCACGTCTTCCAGACACTGGACCAGGAAGAGCGAGCGTTGGTGCAGAGAATCATTTCAGAATCCTGGGAAGGCGTTGAGTTACTGGGAGCCTCCTGGGACTGGAAGGCCAAGCAGATCGACTCCTTCTACCGAGAAGGGCGCATAGATCGTGAGGTGTCCTGGGCCGGCCAGGGCCTACAGGTGTGGTTCCAGATCGTGACGCACATGGTGAGGCTTCGAGAACACGAACTGCTCGTCCTCGATGAGCCTGAAATCAACCTCCACGCCGAAAAGCAGCATGACCTGATCAGGCTACTGCGCGAGTATCACACAGGGTCCGTACTGATCGCGACGCATTCCGTGGAACTCATGAACGACGTCGGCGTGAGCCACATCATCCATGTCCAGAAGGACACCAGCGCTCCTGCCCTGAAGTCGACGAAGGATCGGTCTCATCTTGAGCTCGTTCGCTCGCACGTGGGCAGCAACTTCAACCTCATCGCTTCCCAATTCGAGGTGGTCGATGTGGTGCTTTTTACCGAGGACAGGGATGACTTCCGCATCGTTCAGCGGTTGGCCGAACGGACAGAATTCAAGCTGCAGCTACTGGGCATTCCACTGCATGGGTTCTCAGAGCACTCCAATCGACGAGCGAAGCCGGCCGGACTTCCGGGACGTATTCGGGATGCTCGCGGAAGGGTGTACCGATATTGCGACTGCGGTCACGCGCGTGCGACTGAGCACCGTCGACTTGACGGTTCGTGAAATGGCCGGGGTCGAGCACTTTCGCGTCCTGGTCGCCGAAATGAGCGCCCTCCAGCTCGACGCGGAGGCGCGCAGCCTGGAGGCCGACCCCAGGAGGGCCCCCAACGCCACCCTCCTCCGCGAGCTCCTGGAAAGCGGCCGGCTCGAGGTCCGTTCGGCACCCCTCGCCGGGTGGACGCCGGACTTCTCTGTGTTCTCCGGTCCGGGAGGGCCGACAGCCGTTCTCGTTGGACTTCACTGGTTCGAGCGGCCCTACGCCCATCGCGGACCTGCCTTCGGTGCCCTGTTCACGGAAGAGGCAGCGCGGCTGGCGGCCCGGCGCCACGACGAAGTCTGGGAGCGGGCGCACGACGTTGGGCCGGCGGTCTGGAACATCCTCACGAAAGCGCGGACCAAGTGCCGTGCGGCTAGTGCGCTCGGTTGACACCTCGACAGCCTCGCCTTAATTAACCCGGCCCGCGCCCGCGCGGGCCCTTTCCGGCGTAGCTCAGTTGGTAGAGCAGGTGACTGTTAATCACCGGGTCACAGGTTCGAGTCCTGTCGCCGGAGCCATTTCTACCTCGTCGCCAACAAGGGGCGAGGGTCGGTGAACAGAAGCCCCCAAGGAGCGATCCGAGGGGGCTTCGTCTTTTCTGCGCTTGTTTCCGCGAGCTTCGCGCGGCCGCCGGGCGCGCACGCGGACGGCGCCGCGCGGAGCAGAGAGCGCGCCCTCGCGAGCACCGTCGCCGCCGCGGACAGCGTCTCGCCTCTCTCGGCGTCCGTCGGGGAGAGAGAAGCCGAGAGCGATTAACAGGTGGTGCTAAACGCTAAACGCGGGCGCGCCGCGTGGGCGCGGGACGAGCTGCGCGGCGTGGGCGATCGGTGCACCCGCGGGGGCTGCGCTCCGAGGTCATCACAGGCGGCGCATCACACCGTCCAGGACGACTCCGTCGAGGCGCAGACGCTGGGCGCACGCCAGTGCGTCAGCCCGGGTGTGAACGATGGGCTCGCCAGGGCCGTTGAACGAGGCGTTGATCAACCCCGCGATCTCATAGCGCTGCCAGAGCCGACGCAAGAGCGCCGCGAGGAAGGTGTCTTCGTCGCGCCCATCGCGCGACGTGACCCGGAGACCTCGACCACCCGGAGGGTCTGCTCGCGCTGGCTCATGCGACTTGCGCCGCTTCCGACTCGACGGACAGCTCGCCCCACGAAGGGAATGGATCCGCGAAGGCGCGCCAGCCCTCGGCGCCGAGGCGCTGCTCGGCATCGGTGAGGAGGCAGCGGTCGAAGCCCGCTCGGAGCGCCGCCTCGTCCATCCCGATCCCGATCAGCACGAGCTCTTGGCGGCGGTCCCCATACGGCTCCTGGAAGTCGCGGCGGATCTCCGCTTGGGCCTCAGGCGCCTCCGGCCACGAGGCGGCCGGCGCCGCTGCCCACCAGAAGCCCGCGCGGCTCGTGCGGCACGCCGGACCGGCCTGAGACCAGGCGCCCACCTCGTTCATGCGCGTCGCCAGCCAGAAGAAGCCCTTCGAGCGAAGGACGCCAACCCACTCGCTGGCGAAGAATGCGTGAAGTCGCCCGGGATGGAACGGCCGGCGCGCACGGTAGACGAAGCTACCGATGCCGTACTCCTCCGTCTCCGGCGTGTGGATGCCCGCAAGCTCCTTGGCCCAGCCCGCGTAGGTCGCCGCCTTGTCGTCGTCGAAGAGCCCGGTGCCGAGGACCGCGTCGATCGGCACGCGACCATGCTGCGCCCGTACGAGACGCGCCTCGGGGTTCAGGTGATGGAGGATGCCCTCCAGGCGCTCCAGGTCGGACGCATCGACGAGGTCGGACTTCGAGATGACCAGCACGTTCGCGAACTCGACCTGGTCGACGAGCAGATCCACGATCGTGCGTTCGTCCTCAGGGCCAAGCGCGATGCCGCGTGCGCGGAGGTCCTCCGAGGAGCCGTACTCCCGAAGGAAGTTCGCCGCGTCGACCACCGTGACCATCGTGTCCAGCTTCGCGACGTCCGCGAGGCTGAAGCCGTGCTCGTCGCGGAAGGAGAACGTCGCGGCGACCGGCATCGGCTCGCCAATCCCTGTCGACTCGATGAGCAGGCTGTCGAACCGCCCCTCCGCTGCGAGTCGTTTGACCTCCACGAGGAGGTCCTCGCGCAGCGTGCAGCAGATGCACCCGTTCGACATCTCGACGAGCTTCTCTTCGGTTCGACCGAGCGCGGCGCCTCCCATCTTCACGAGCTGAGCGTCGATGTTGACCTCGCTCATGTCGTTGACGATGACGGCGACGCGTCGGCCCTCGCGATTCGCGAGCACGTGGTTCAACAGGGTTGTCTTCCCGGCGCCAAGAAAGCCGCTGAGCACCGTCACGGGCAATTGCTGCATGTAGCCTCCATCCGATTCGATGGCGCATCTATCTCATACATGCAACTCGGTTGCAACTAAGCCGGAGACCGGTTACCGTGCGCAGCCTCGGAGGAGCTACCCATGCGCGACGTCATCCAACTCGTCTCTACCGCTGGAACCGGATTCGCCTACGTCACCACGAAAAACAAGCGAACGACGCCAGGCAAGCTCGAGATCAAGAAGTATGACCCTATCGCCCGCAAGCACGTCATCTTCGTAGAGAAGAAGATTTCGAAGGGCTGACCCATGAGCGCGCCCACATTCTTGCTACCCGCGCAGCTGAGGTGCCCGGTCGCGCTCGCTCCGCGCCGCCGCGCCATCGATCCGAACGTCGCACGCACGCTCGAGGCTTGGATCCGGAGCGCGCTGCACGTGGCTGCGGAGGCGTCCGTTCGCCTATCCGAGTGGGTGTCGATGGATTCCCGAGCCGTCTCGCACCGCGTGTACGTCTTTGTTGGAACGGGGACTGCCTGCCGCTGTTTCGTTCTCGAGAAGGCCTCTGAACGAATCTTCCAGGCGGACGTGCATGGAGCGCTTGGTTCGCAGGGGCTACGGGCGCACGCACGCGACGCAGCGCCCGCGTAGCTGGACCTCCGCAACTTGGTTGCGAATGGCCTCGCCTCGCAGCGCAACGGCGCTCTCGGGCAGGCACGCGACGTCGCCACAGTCGTTGCAGACGAAGTGCG